>JACCDZ012025071.1_pt1 | contig 37480 bp, 26 predicted proteins | sample 7449551 | NCBI WGS metagenome assembly JACCDZ01 (sample SAMN15323452, study PRJNA562643) | freshwater metagenome | isolation source: river surface water | place: USA:Blue River Watershed | collected 2017-08-18
ACGGTGCCGTTGACGACGCCCAGTTGCACGGTGCTCAGGTTGCCGTCCACATCGGTGACACTGATCCCGCCGAGGGCCAGTGCTGTGTCTTCCGCGACGGTCTGGGCGCCGGGGACCGCGTTCACCGGGGGGTCGTTGACGGCCGTGATGTCGACATTCACGGTACCGAGTGTGATGTTCCCGCCACTGCCACTACCGGTATTGCCGTTATCCGTGACTTGGACGGTGATCGTATCGGCATTGTTGCCGTTGGTGTTCGCCGTGCCGTGTTGATATTGCACGTTAGCGGCACTATCGAGATACGTGTTCAAGTTCGCTTGGCTGCCGGTCAGAGCGAGGATTCCGGTCCCCGAACCGGCCACGGTGATACCGCCGCCAGAGATTGCCGTCAGATTCCCACCGGTTGCGGTTGTCAGAGTCACCGTAAGACTGCCGCTCCCCGCATCCACGTCGCTGAGGTCGATGAGGGAGAGATCGATATTGCTCAGAACATCTTCGGTCACGGTGACATCGGTGGGCAGCGAGCCCGTGTTGGTCGGGGCATCGTTGACGGCGCTGATAGTGATCGTGACCGAGTTAGAACCTTCTTCCGTCGTCGCAGTCCCGGTCAGGCCCGGGTCGGCCCCGCTGTTGCCGCCGTCGTTGACAGTCACCGTCATGGTGGTCGAGGCACTGGGCGCATCGAGACCGTTCAGGTACGTAATCGTGCCTGTGCCGCCGCTGGTAAGGAGGTTGTTGATCTGAGCGATGGTGCCGGAGAGGGTCACGGTCCCGGTTCCATTTCCCCCAAGGATGGTGACGCCGGAGGTGCCAGCCACCACGGTCAACGTGCCCTCGCCAACGCTTACCGTAGCCGTCGCGCTGCCGCTTCCCGCATCAACGTCACTGACGCCGAACCCGGTGCCATGGATGGCCAGACCCACCTGTTCCGTGGCCGTCAGCGCTGCGCCAGGCGCGGTGACGACGGGAGCATCGTTCGTCGCCGCCACCGTGATGGTCGAGGTGGTCCCCGCCGAGTTGGCGCTCCCGTCGTTCACCACCCAGGTCACGGTGCGCGTGCCTGTGTTTGGATTGTCCGTGTTCGTGTTCTGGTAGGTGACGCTCTCCAGCACGGACTCGTACTGCGCCAAGGTCGCCGTGCCGCTGAGGCTCAAGATCCCCGTCGCGCTGCTGTAGCTGCCGGTGATGCCGAAGGCGCTGGTAAAGGCCAGCACGTCTTCGCTCGTGACCAGCCCGCCCGTGAGGCTGACGGTGGCGGATTCGATGTTGGTGTCGTCCACGTCGCTGATGGTCAGCGTCGCGTCGATCACGCTCGCCCCATCGCCCTCGGTGTAGGCCAAAGTCCCGCCCGCCCCGCTCAGGACCGGCGCGTCGTTTACTGGATTAATGGTGGTGCTAAACGACACAAGGCTAGAGCTAATAGGAGAGCCGCCACCAGGGCTTGACGCATCGAAGGTGACCTTCGTCGCCCCGTTGGTGAACCCACCCGAGTAGGTGTTGTCCAGCCCACGGAACGACAGGACGTCCGGCGACCCATTGTAGTCTGCCGCTGGCAGGAAGCGAATATATGAACCAGCACTGAGTGCCAGCGCATTAGGGAAGGCGATGGTCCCCACGTCATGCCAGTTGCTGCCACCATCGGTGGAGTATTGCCAGGAGCCCTGTGCGCCACTCAGCGGATTATTCGTGATCAGCACGCCGGCAAGCGACGCGCCGGCATCCGGATCGCTGAAGCTACCGCCGATCATCGAGCTGATGGTCGCTCCTGGCGGATTGGTCGTATCTTCATTGATCGCAGGGACAAAGCCCCCGCCAACCGTGGGGCTATCGTTGACGGCATTCACCGTGAGGCTTGCAGTGTCAGTGGCCGTCGAGAATGCCGTCGTGCCCCCGTTGGTCGTCGTGTCGGCCGTGCCGCCGTTCGTGCCGCTCGTCTGGTCCCAGGCCCGGAACGTAATAGCGTTGGCGAGCGTGCCGTTATAGTTCGTGTTGGGTTGGAAGTAGAGTCGCGTGTTGGCATCGGCTGCAAGGAGGCGAGCATTGGCGCCGCTGATCGCACCGAGGGCATTCCAACTCGTTCCGCCATTGGTCGAGTAGAACCAGGTGCCGTTGGTGGTGTCCGCTGCCGTGACCGCAATGCCGGTGACGGCTCCACTGTTGGAATCCGTCACGTTGTCCAGCCCACTCACCGGCGGATTCAGATCGATCAGGGCCGATACCAGCGTGCCGACCGCTCCGCTTGGCGCTCCCGCATCTTCATTTACGTTGCTCAGCGCCGGATTCGCCGCACTATTGAGCACCGGCGCGTTGTTCACGACTGCTACATTCACGGAAAACTCCGAGGTGTTGTTGGAGGCGTCGGTGGACGTCGCAGTTACTCGGTCGCCGGTCACAAGCGAGCCGACCGCGAAGATGAAGGAAAATTGACGAGCCGTGCTATCGACTGTGCCGGCCGTGCTGCCACTGACGGTGCCTCGCCCGATGAAGGTCTGACCTTGACCATTGCTGCCGGCGGCGTTCGGGCTCTCGAAGAACTCGACTGTGGATCCAGACCGCGCTTCGCCTGTAATTGTGACGTTTCCCCCGGAGATCATCACGCTGTAAATGACTGGAAAATTCATCAGATTGTTGGGGCCAGAATCTCCGTCGCCCGCGTCGTTGCCAGTCACGCCGTCGGCGGCAAGGTCGATGCCGAGTATGCTGTTCGCGGTGATCGTGTTGCCCAGTATCGACACACCGGTCGAGCCGGCCGTGTTGACCCTCACACCCCAGCGGTTGTTGGCAAGCACGTTGCCCGCATTGGTCGCCGTGCCGCCGATCGCAATCGAGGTCGCACCATTGGCGATGGTCACGCCGCCATAATAATTACCCAGTGCCGTGGTGCCGTCTGCGCCCACACCGATGTAGTTGCCCTGAATCGTGTGGCCGGAACCGCCGTCGACGTAGATGCCGTCGGCGAAGGTCGCCGAGTTGTTGTTGCCCGAGATGACATTGCGCAGAGTGACTGACGTACCCCCGATCGTCGTGCCGATGTTGTTGCTAAGCCAGATGCCATCACCTTCGTTGCGCAAGGCGACGTTGCCGCTGGCGTTGGTGCCGATGTAGTTGCCTGCGATCAAGGTACCGGTGGTGGTATTGCCGGAGATTGTGATGCCTTGTCCGTTGTTGCCCGAGATCAGGTTGCCCTGCAAGCCGAGCGTTCCACCGATGGTGTTGTTGGTCGCACCGCCATCAATGAAGACGCCATCTGTTGTATTACCGCGGTCGAACGTGCCGGTCGAGTCGGTGCCGATGTAGTTGCCGGCTACTACCGTCCCAGTGGTGCCAGAACCGGTAATGCGCACACCATACGCGTTGCCGGAAATGACGTTGCGTTCGGCGGTATCATTGGAGCCGTCGCCATTGGTTCCCACCAGTGTGCCCGTGGACCCGCCTTCGATCCAGACGCCGGATACGCTGTTCCCCAATATGGTCGTGCCGTCAGCGCCGACTCCGATCCAGTTACCCTGAATCGTTGCGCCGGTCGTGCCGTTGCCCACGAGTACGCCTTGTCCATTGCCCGAGATCACGTTGCGCGCACCGCTCGCGGAACCACCGAAGACGTTGCCCGTTCCCGCACCCCAGAACGACGCGCCGCCGTTGGTGTTGCCGAGCGCCACCAAGCCGCTTGCATCGGTGCCGATGTAGTTGCCTTGCAGCAGGTTGTTCTGCGACGAGGAGCCGATCACTTCGAAGCCGTAGTGGTTGTTGCCGGAAATGATGTTGCGCGCGCTGGTAGTCGTGCCGCCGATCGTGTTGCCGCTCGATCCGTTGGCTATATAGATGCCGCTCCGCGCCGTATTTGAGGCCGTACCGTTGACGTCGCCGGTACCTGCCGCGTTGGTGCCGACGTAGTTGCCTGCGACGGTGCTGTTGTCGGTGTTGTCAAAATAGATGCCCTGCTCGGCATTGCCCGAGATCACGTTGCGTTCGGCGGCATCGTTCGTACCATCGGCGTTGGTGCCGATCAGCAGTCCGGTGCTGTTGAGCGCGTAGATCCCCTTCACACCGTTGGCGGCAGCGGCCGTACCGGCGGCGTTCAGACCGATCCTGTTGCCTTGGATCGTGTGGTTGTTCGAGCCACTGATCTCGAGACCCGTGCCCGTGAAGCGGTTGATGATCAGCCCCTTAATCGTACTGCCATCGCTGCCCGCACCGAGTGTGAGGCCCTTGACCAAGGAACCGACGTTGTTCCCATTGAGCTCGATGATCGGCGAGCTGGCATAGTCAGGCTCGGTCCAACCGTTGATGACCACCGGGCTGGTGATGGTCGGCATGGCATCGGGCGTTGTGCCGGCATCGGGACCGTCGTAGGCTAAGGTGATGGTGTGCACCCCGCCGACCAGCGCGGCGGTGATGTCGAAATAGATGTAGTCGGTGCCGCCTGAGGCGTTCGCCGCCGTGATGGCCTCGCGGAGCGAGATGTGCCCATCGGCACCGGGGTTGGCGATCAGAGCCTGTACCGAGGTGGTGGTCCCGTCGATCGTATCGTTGGTGGTGCTGACCACCAGCCCTGCCCGAGGCCCGAATTCCGATGTGCTGCCGTAGTTTCCACTGCCGAGGTCAAGCGTAGCGGTGGCGCTGATGCGCGTGATCGCCGTAGCCGTCACGCTGTTCAAGGTACCGGTGAAGGTCTGCGCGCCGCCGGTGCTGGTGACCGAGAGCGCGCCGAGATAGATTTGCCCTTCGCCATGGCGGGTGGAATCGATACCTGCAGGATTCTCGAACAACTCGATGCGATAATTGCCGGCGGGCACGTCCAACACTAGGGTGATATCCACGTTCGCGCCGCTCTGCACCACCTTGGTGACGATGGGAAAGTTGAGCAGGTCGTTGGCACCGGTGTCGGCGTCACCCGAGTCGTTCGCGGTGACTCCGTTCGCATCGAGATCGATTCCCAGCGAACCGTTTGAGAAAATCGAATTGCCCAAGAAGCTATTGCCGACACCATTTTCAACCCGCAGACCACGGCCGGGGCTGAAGGCAATGATGTTGCCCGCACCAGAGGTAGTTCCGCCGATCAGGTTGTTGTCGGTTCCCGCATCGATGATTCGGATGTTTTCGGTCGAGTTGGCAATCGCCAATGTGCCGGTCACATCGGTGCCGATGTAGTTACCCAAGACCACGTTGTTGTGCGCACCGAGGTTGATGCGAACGCCCTGAGTATTGTTGCCCGAAATGATATTTCGTTGAGCGGCGGTCGTACCGCCAATCAAGTTATTGAAGGAAGTCGCGCCTTCCAACCGCACGCCTACGAACGAGTTGCCCAGATCGGCTGTCCCGGCGACGTTGGTGCCGACGTAGTTACCTTGGATGACGTTGCCGCTTCCAGTGATGACCATGCCATCGTCGCCGAATCGGTTCACGACGAGCCCGCGAATCGTACTGTTGTTTGCCGCAAGGGTTAGGCCGTCAACAGCACCCGCCGACGTGCCGTTCAATTCGACGATCGGCGTACCGGCAAAGTCCGGCTCGCTCCAGCCGTCGATAATGACCGTGTCGGTAATCGTCGGCAGCGCGGACAGGACGTTGATCGTGTGCGGTCCGGCCCCGGCGATGTTGAAGTTGATCGTATCGGTCCCGGCACTGGCGTTGGCTGCAATGATCGCTTCGCGAAGGCTGGTCACACCGTCAGCGCCGTTGATCACATCATTAGTGGTATCGACCGTGTACGTAGCGAGTACGCCTTTCCAGGTGGCTTGCGTCACGTCGCCGATGACGATAGATGCTTCGATCGCACCGGTCGAGGTTTCCAGAATCCAGTCGCCAAATTCGGCACTGTGGCCTGTCCGGTCTGTGCTCGCCGCCACATCGGCACCCGTCAGTTGAGCCAACGTGTCCATCGCGAGTTGTCCCGCATCGCCACGGCCAAAGTTACAACCATAGATGAGGATGTCGGCGTTCTGCGAGAGGCTCTGGCCGATCTGGCGGAATTGTTGCGCGTAGGTGGTTGAGAGCGAGTCCTGGGTCAGAAAGCTCGTACCGAGATGCAATTCGGCTTCGTTGCCTTCCGCGATGAGGTGCACGGCATCCACACCAGTTCGATTCGCCAGCGCCTGCTCGATCTGCTCCACGCCGTCGCGAGTTGCATCGAGGATAATCACTTCTGCGGATGGAGTAATGCCGCTGAGCAGCGTTTGCAGATCCGTCACGCTTGCATCGACGAACACGATCTCATTCTGTTGCGCGGCCGGCGGTTCATGGCCAGCGAGGGCGGCGACGAGATCATCGTGGCCGTCTGCCGTTTGAGAGCTGGTCGCGGTGTCAGGTGACGTTTCGGCGGAGGAGGATGAATCCGTCTGTTGCTGGTCTGTGTGTTCTCCGACCTGGGCCCCGGTCGCGACTGCCGCGCCGTCGAACATGATGCGTGGTTCAAGAGCCAGCAGCGAACTGGAAAAAGCGGAGCGGTTTTGTGGTGGGGGCTTCTTGGCCGGTTCCCGATGCCGTCTCCAAAATGCGCTCTTGGTTCGATTCGTCATGATCCGTCGGCAGTTCTCGCGCCGCTTGTATATACGTAGTGTGACTAGATCGGAACGTACCGGTACCGCGAATCACACACCTCTCGAAAAAGTGTATCAATTCTTTCGTAGTTGTCGAGTGTCTGGACGCTGCAACCGATTGATGAGCCAAAGGTTCTTGGCCGTCCGATCATGCGACCGGTTCAGTCGGCCACCCTCGTTCACATTGGTCTCAGGCGGGAGCCGGCGGAACCCATCCGGCCGTGCCTATTTCTATTGAATCCTTGACCGGCCCTCACAGCCGTGTATCGTAAGGGCAGACCGTCCTTCTGGACAGGATGGTTCTCAGCTCTGTGATCCTGGAAAGTCGGAAAGGACCTCCCCATGACCAACGCGGCCTCTGTTTGTCAGCCGATAAATTCTGTCGTCGAAATCATTGCTCAGGTTCGTTTCCCTTCGCTCTTGGCAATCGCCTCCACCCCTCCGGCCGCTTTTCAAGAGCGGGTGCGGAATCGGTACCCGGTCTTTGGGCTCTCTCAGGACCGGCAGGCCTATGTGTTCCAGGACGAAAGCCGGCAGTGGATGTTGACGTTGGGCGCAGATTCCCTGGCGGTGCAGGTACGAGGCGATGCGGGGTGGGAAATCTTCAAGACGCACCTGGCGGAACCTGTGCAGGCTTTCAGCGAGATCTACAGGCCCCAGTACCTGGCGCGGGTTGGATTGCGGATTCGTCATGTGATTCGTCGCTCGGCCTATGGTTTGGCCGGGCAGGATTGGAGGACGCTCCTGCATCCGCACCTGGCGGCGACCTGTTCCTGGCCGGAGTTGGGGGGCGAGGTGCAGATGAGCCGGGGCGAGATTGTGGTGGGACTCACAGGCAAGCCGGACCGACTGCGGATGGGGCATGGCGTGTTCATGGTGCAAGGACCGCAGGGAGAGAATCGCGAGATTGCATACGCACTCGACTACGATCTGTTCGTCGAAAGCCAGGTGTCGATCGGTGACGTCTTCAGCCGACTCGATGAATATTACCGGGAATCGCAGCGTGCATTCCGAAGCTGTCTCGCGGATCGCTTGATTCAAGCGATGGTTCCCTCCGCGATCGCCGCGGAACGCGCCGCCTAGAATCCGCTCTCCCGAATCAGCACCGCCAATGCGTGGGTCCAGGCTCGCTCCAACACACTGACCGGATGGCCGTAGATGTGAAGCTGCCCCCGTGTTGCCTGCCTCCAGGCCGGCGGTGGTCCGCTCAGACTCAAGCGAATGCGATAGACCGACATGTCCGGCTTGAGCTTGCCCTTCTGATCCTCTCGCACTGCGATCGGTCCGCCGAACACCGAGGCCAGATAAGGAAGGGTGAAGTTGCCTTCGTTGATCTGGCGAATGTCCCGTACCTCCGCCGCAACCGTCGGTTGGGTTGGATCGTCCGGCACGAAGACGGCTTCCTGCCCCATGGCCACTCGGACGATCTCCGTCTCGGGTGCGAGGGCTTCGATTTCGCGTTCCTGTGGGGCGACGATAAAGGTCAACGGCAGTTTTTCATTGATCCAGCGGCCTGGATGGAGCGACGCTTCCACGTCCGTAACAGTCCCCGAGATGGGCGAGCGTAGGACCAAAGTGTCTTGCTTTTCGTAGAGCCCGGTAAGTTCGGACAAACGCGTTCTATAGGCCTGCAGCACTACCATGTTTTTCGACAATTCTTCCTGATTGCCCACTTGCTGTCGTGCGCGCAATTCAAGAATCTCGATGCGCTTCCGTGTGACCAAGACATCTTTCTCCACCGATGGAGCTTCTAGGATGACGAGGATGTCGCCTTCGGCGACCGCCTGGCCATTGTGCACCGTGGCTTGGACGATCCGGCCTGGTGCGGGAGCGAACAGCGTGGTATGCGGGCGAGCTTCCACCACGGCGGGAATCGACACGCTCGTCGGCCAGGGAACGGCCAGGGCCGCGGCCACGACGGCAAGGGTGGCCGCGGCGATCCACGGATGGGGCGATCGTCCGATGGATGCCCGCCTCGTCCACCAAACCTTCAGTTCCCGTACAACGGGCCCCAGGATGAACCATCCGATTTCGATCGCGAAGAGCATCACCCCGAGCGCCTTAAAGGCGAAGTGATACACCAGTAGGGCGATCCCAGTGAACAAGACCAATCGATACACCCACACGCTCCAGGCGTACAGGATCAACTTCCGGCGTAGAGCAGGCGAGAACGATTCCGGCGGCGGATCGTTCAATCCAAACAGGATCCGCCTGACCTGCCATGTACCGAGCGCGAAGGCTCGATCCTGCAGGTTCGGCACGCCCAGCCAGTCAGACAGAATGTAGTAGCCGTCGAACCGCATAAGGGGATTGAGATTAATCGACAGGCCCATAATCCAACTTGTGGTCGCCACGACGAAGGCGACACTGCGGAGCGTGCCGTCCTCCAGAAAACTCCAGAACAATGTTCCGACGGCAGCCAACGAAAGCTCGACGATCATGCCCGCAGCGCCGATGAGGGCGCGCTGCACACGAGACTTGAGTCGCCAGGCCTCGCTCGTGTCGGTGTAAAGCATGGGAAACATGACCAGAAACGCGACGCCTATGGTCGGAACACGACAGCCGAATCTGGTTGTCGTGTAAGCGTGCCCGAGTTCGTGTGCGAGCTTCACCCCGCACAGGGCGACTGCGTACCAGGCCATCCCCTTAGCCGTGAAGAAATACAAGAACGTGTCCGTGAAAGTGTCCCACTGGCGGCCGGCCAGATACAGACCTGCGAACGCGCTCAAGAACACAAGTCGGCGGGCGACGGGCGTGAACAACGGTGCCACCAGCGGAAGGGTGGCGCGCAAAAAAGCGTCCGGTCGAACCAGTGGAATCTTGAAGAACAGGTAGTGATGCACGAGCCACATCAACCAGGATTGTTCCTGCAGGCGGGCTTGGGCCTCGTATGCTTTGCTTGAGCCTTGGATCGGATCGCGCGTGAGGTTGTTGGCATACAGAAACGCGATCAATCCCTCGATATCCTTGCGGTTGAATTGGCGGGTGGTCTCCTGTTCGATCGCGAAGAGCAGTGGCTGAATGGCGCCCAGATGCCAGCGCGAGAGGAATTGGTAAGGCTCCCAGCCGATTTGAAAGTAACGATGGCGGAGCGGGTCGATGATGGTCCACGTCGGCTCGCCGTCGTGGCTGGGATTGGTCCGGACGATGTGTAGATCGTCTCGCAGAGACGGCACACGATCGTCGGCTGTTGGCTGAGCGAGCGCAGCGAGGTTCATAGGCCGAAGTATTGGCGTACGGTGGTCATGGGACGGCGAAAGATGAGATAGAAGAGGGGCACTTCGTCGCCTTGAATTTTTGCGGTTCCCTGCCACCCGATCCGCACTTCCGGCGCGTCGCTCTCCAGATCGGCCGTGACTCTGTAAGCAAGAATGTTTCCCGGAAGAACCTCCGCGTGATAACTCGCGTGGGAGACAATCGCGCCATAGGTTGTGAGCGGGGCTGCATCGAGAAAGAGCCGCACGGGACGTCCTTCTGCGAGCACGATCGCATCCTCGACGGGGAGATCGATTTGGACCTCGATGCGTTTGGGATCGGCGATCTCCATGATCCGCTCGCCGACCACGACGGGTTTTCCCACCCAGTCCGATTCATTCCCGTACAGCAAGAGACCGGTTTGCGGCGCAGTCACCTGAATCTGTTGGAGCAACTCGAACGCGTAGTTGCGCTCGACTTCACGAAGTTCCGCCTCGGCCTTCAGCAGCGGTAGTTTCGCCTTGTTCTGCGCATCTCCGAAGGCGCCTTGGGAAGCCTGCCGGTATTCCGCCACCGCCACCGCCAAGTTTTTTTCGGCCACCTCGTATTGGTTCCGCAACGTGGTGTCTTCAAACGTCAGAATCGGTTGCCCGGCGTGGATGGAACTGTTCGGCGACACGAGAATCTTTGTGATGACGCCATTGATCGGCGCGCTGACGACGGCTGGGTCCTTGGCCACGATCTTGGCCGGCGCCAATGTCGAAAACCGGACGGGAATCGCCAGGGCGACGAGGGCCGTAGCCCCGGCCGTCCACGCGAGGGCTCGACGAAGCCAAGGGTAGCGGCGACCCGCCTCTCTATGAGAGATGGCGTGCCAAGCATGGGCATAGGCTTCCGCGAGTCGATGGATGAGCGTACACTCGTTCTCTTGCCACGTCTGTTCACGACTCAGCCAGAGGGCGCCCACGGGCGTGTGTTCCGCGAAGCGCAACGGACACCACAAGACGAAGGGGAGCGCGAATTCTTTCCACGAGGCACGGAGATCGTCGGGACAATCGGCCTCCGTGAGGACGACCGGTCCCTGTTTCAGGTCTTTGGCACGGGCGATTGCAGCCATCTGCTCGATCCATTGGATCAGAGGGGCGTGCGGCTCGATCAAAGCGACACTTGAAGCGGCGCCGACGCGATAGGCCGAGTGGACTCGGTGACCGGCCGCGAAGACGAAGGCCTGGCGGAAGGCGATCAATCGTCGCGTTTCGTTGGCGATGAGAAACTGCAACTCACGCAACGACTGCGCGCCGCGCGCCATCGCTTCGAGTTGGAGAAAGGTTGCCAGGGCGGTGGAAGAGGGCGATGCCGCTGTGGTCATGGACGTGCCATCCGATCGGTTAACGGGCCGCGGCTGCCGTGAAGCTGGCGGTGCCGCTCATGCCCGTGAGAACGTCCGGCGGGACTTTCTCAAAGATGCCGATGACGCGAATCGTTTGGCTGGCGGGATCGACGCTGGCGCCGACTTCGGTCACCCGCGCCTGATAAGCGCGGTCGATTTCATCGACAACGAACATGAAGTCAGTCCCGTTTTTCAGCCAGGTCAGCGACTTAGACGGTAGAATCAATTCGATTTCGAGCCGGCTGTCGTCCAGAATGCTGAGCACCTGATCGTTGGGAAACACGTTCTCATGTTCATGGGCGATCAACTTGACGATTCGACCTGAAAACGGCGCCTTGACACGGCAGCCAGCGACTTTTACTCGCGCAATCTCGATCGCGGCCGCGGTTTTCTTGGTCTCGGCTTGGGAGACTTCCAATTCGAGCCGGCCGATCGAGTTATGTTCTGCGAGGCGCCGATTGTTGTCGTAGGTCTTTCGCTTGGCGTCATGGTCGGCTGTCGCTGCCGCGAGTTCAGCCTCGTACTTGGCGCAATCCATCGACACGAGCACGTCACCTTTCTTGAAGCGCTGGCCGTCCTTGAACGGCAAGCTGTTGATGCGGCCTTCAATCTGGCTGGCCAGAACGGCCTCCGCGGTGGCCTTGACCACGCCACGGATCGTATCGAGGGCCGACCGGGAGGATTCGGGGTTGAGAGACAGCTTGGCCCAGGCCTGTTGAACCGGCGCTGGACAGACGAGGGTGCAGGCTCCCACCAAGAGGGATAGGTTGAACCATCGATAGTTCAGGCTCTTCATGGCGGTTACACGGCACCGGTCAGGGCGGTCCAATGATGGCGAATGGCATCGGCTAAGCCGGCCACCGTGGCGCCGTCGAGCCTCTCCGGAAGGAGATCTTCGCCGATCGCCGCCAGGACACCTGCATAGGCCATTTCGAGTTCTGCCCGGGAGGCATAGACGCGGACCTCCGCCACAACCTGTCCGACACGCTCCTGCAACAAGACTTGCTCGCTCATTCGATTGGCCGCGTAGAACCGGGACATATGCTCCGCGATCTGGACCTGTGTGTCGTGATAGACCATGGCTGTCTGATATTCCTTCTGCGCGTAGGCGAAGCGTGCCATGCCGACGTGTACTTGGCTCATGACGGTCATCGTCATGGCCAGGCTCTGCGCGTCCAGGAGCGCTTGCTGCGCCTGGATGGTCTTCATCCGGAGCGGAGTGCGAAACAGGCTGAGTAAATTCCAGCTCACACGTGATCCATAGGCCAGCCACTCTTTGTTGAACAGCAAGGAGTTGCCGTTCCAATTTCCGCCGATCTGCAAATTGAGGTTGGGAAACAGCTCCAAGATGGCGGCTTTGGTTTCCTTGGCGTTGATGCGTTTGCGGTAGTCCACTGTCCGGAGTTCGGGGCGAGACAGGAGCGCCCGTTCTTCCATGTTTTCAGTAGGAAGCGGGAGGCTCGCCAGGGCGGTGGAGGTTTTGGGAGCGGCGATTTGATAGCTCTGCCCGGGACGCAAACCGATCATGGAGGCCAGTTCGGTTTTCGCCGTGGCGAGGTCGCGATAGAGACGTTGGATCTCACGCTGGCTGTTCATGAGTTCGCGTTGGTACTGGAGCGGCGGCAACGGATTGTCCAGCCGTTCACGTTGGACGGCGCGGGCGTTGTCCAGCGCTTTCGTCACCCACCTGTCGAGAGAGGCGAGACGGTTCAACAGTTGCTCAGCACTCACAGCCCGCCAATAGGCGTTGCGCACATCCTGCATTACGCGGATGGCGACGCGCCGCTTTTCCTCCTCCGCCACGAGAACATCGTCTGCCGCTTGTTGCGCACGGACATAGGACAAGCCAAAATCCAGGACGTTCCAACTCAGGGTCAGATCACCCGAGAAGACGTTCTTGTCGGAAGACGTTGAAGGCTCCAACGTGTCTCGCCCGGTCAGCAACGATCGACTGATGCCGCCGCTGAAGTTGTCGCGTCCGTCGAACCCTGCATTGGCGACCAGACGCGGTAACATGGAAAAATGCGCTAGATTCAACTGCTGATGCGCCAACATCGCACTCATCACTTCGACGCGCATGTCGAGGTTGTATTTCAGCGCCCGCGCCATGGCCTGGTAGAGATCGACAGGACCGTCCAGCGGCTCCTGGCCTTTTTGCACACGATCGAGATCGTGGACGACGCGAATCTGAAGTTCATGCTGTGTGAGGGGACTCGGCGCAATGGCACACCCTGCTGTGAGGAGCAGGTAGAGTAGTGGTGCCAAATTGCCGGAGAGAGGAAGCGTCTTCATGCGGTCGGAGAACTCCGTCCATCCGTACAGTCCAGGATGCGCCTAGGTTGCTTATCGGTTTCCGAGGAGAAACTCTTGAGACTCAGACAGTCCTGAAGGTTCGATATTGAGGGTTGAGGTCGGAAGGGACTGGTCGGCGTTCGCGGCCGTAATATTCGTTATTCCGGAATACGAGGCGACGGTTGGTCATGGCACCGACAGGGCTCGAATCTTATGTCGAGGCATTCGGGGCGGCGCGGGGATTTCCTGTCGGCGCGTCTTTCGACTTTATCGGGGTCGTCCTGGACAATGCCGGGAAATATGTCATGAAGTGCATGTATTCAAAACGGCGGAGTCCCGCCGTTTGACGACGCGGCCCGACGGTCTGGAACTTCCGATCTCGGAGTCCGCCAGCGGTTGGATCTGGACTGGTCAGCGCGCGCTCATCATTCCCTCCCTGTGCGAGGAAACTTGTTTCACTGTGGGGGAGCCGGTACTTCAAGACATCGGGATTCAATCCGCCTGCCTGTTCCCATTGACAACGGCCGTGCGGCGTCGTGGGCGCAATCGGGTTCGGCAGGATTGACAATGCCGGGAGCTGGTCGTAGCCTACACAATCAACTTTCAACAGGGCAGGTCATCGATGATGCCCAAGAATTACCACAAATCGATCTGGTCTACCTCGCTCGACCGTCGCCAGCTGTTGAAAAGGCTTGGCATGGCGGGATCGGTCATGGCGCTTGGAGGGCCTGGTCGCCTGGCCGAGGTACTGGCCGCAGACACTCCTCCCTCGGGCGCCTCGACCGGTGACATCCCGCGCCGCGCGTTGGGGAAAACCGGCGTGCAGGTATCGGCGCTTTGTTTCGGCGGCGCGCATTGGGGCCGTATCCAGGACGATGCGGAAGCCATTCGCCTGCTGCATACGGCGATCGATGCGGGGGTAAACTTTTTCGACAATGCCTGGGAGTACAACGGGGGACGATCGGAAGAATTGATGGGGAAGGCGCTGCAGGGGAAACGGCAGCAGGTCGTGCTTATGACGAAGGTGTGTTCGCATGGACGTGACAAGAAGGTAGCGCTTCAGCAGCTGGATGAATCGCTCCGCCGGTTGAAGACCGACTATCTCGATCTCTGGCAGATTCATGAAGTCGTCTACGAAGACGATCCCGACCGGCACTTTGCCTTGAACGGCGGGGCTGAGGCATTACTCGAAGCGAAGCAACGGGGGAAGGTGCGGTTTATCGGATTTACCGGGCACAAACATCCCCACATCCATCTCAAGATGCTGGCGCATGACTTTCCGTTCGATACCTGCCAGCTGCCGTTGAACGTCTTTGACGGCACCTATCGCAGTTTCGAGCGGGAGGTGTTGCCGGTGCTGAACCAACGCGGGATCGCCCCGTTGGGCATGAAGAGTTTGACCGGCAATGCCGACCCGATCAAGCAGGGGATTGTGAAGCCGGAGGAAGCGATCCGGTATGTATTGAGTCTGCCAATCGCCTCGTTGGTCAGCGGGATCGATTCGCCGCAGGTCTTGAAGCAGAACCTTGACATCGTCCGGCGTTTCACGCCCATGACCGTCGCCGAGATGGATAGTCTGCGCACCAGAGTCGCGATGTTTGCGATGGACGGCCGGTACGAACTGTTTAAATCCAGTAATCGCTACGACGGCCGCATCGGCCGCGAGCAGCACGGCATCTCATAGTTGGCTTGTCGTCGGTCGTACGGTGTCTCTCGCGAGAGGTCAGCCTCCGGAAGGCGCGCACCTCATCGCCACTCGACCGCTCCGAATCCGGAATCTCCCAGGAGGACATACATCAGGCTGACCGCTGCGACGGTCTGATTGCGAAACTCCACGCTCGGATAATGGGCATCCCGGTGTGAGACTGTGTAGCGAAGCGCAACGCCGTGCCTGTCGAAGACCCGCAGGGTGAAGGCAGATTCTGCGCGGATGATATTTTCCTGCCCGTGCCGTTCGGGGGACAGAAAGTCACTGACATAATATTCCCGCCCCGTGACATCGAACATCGCGCGATTGGCATAGATCAGGCGGAGCGCGACCAGAGCCTGCGGAGTCGTCCCGTAGTGGTAGTCCCGTTCCTCCGCGCGTTGAATGCTTCCGGCCGCACCGTATCCGGCTCCGCCCAGGAACGTGCCTTGAAGCGCGAGGTTGTCCGACAACCACGACTGCCAGACGGTGCCCAGCGAGAGGGCGGTGCTGGAAACCCGGAACACCTGCGGCGAAATATAGTCGTAGCTTCCGAAGAGTCCCCAGATTCCACGGGTCGTGTCCCCGGATGCGTAGGTTTTGCCTGCGAGAAGTCCACGCGTCGTGATGGTTTCCAAGGTATTGGCCGTCGCCGCCGAAACATGAAAATCAAAATAGTCGAAGGGGCGTGAGTAGCCGTAGCCCGGCTTGCCGGGCAGCCCATAGGTCAAGGTGAACTCGCCCACCGCGCCATGCTCGTTCACGTTCGCAGAGACGTTATGGCTGCTGGAGGTGAGCGTGCCGCCCGCCTCCAGGCGCATGAAGGTGGCAGGCCGATGGCTTGGATACACGCTGTCGAAGCGGTTACCGAACATGAGACGATTGAACCCCGTCGGCGGCGAAATGATGGCGGCGCCCAGTTCACGCCAGAACCCGGGTCGGCCATCGCCGGTTTCCAGCAGCAGATTCGCCATCCTGAATAAAGGCTCACCCAGGAAAGTCCCGCCGATGGGCGTCGCGATCATGTCGTTGATCGAGGGGGATGTTTTTTCGCCGCCGATTTCCCATAGGAAACTGCCTGCGACGCTATAAAGCGACGATTCCCAGAAGCCCAGGCCGGCGGATCGTGCCAGCCCGAAATAGACGCTGCCGCTATAGGGATGCAGGAACTGATTGATGGAGAACTGATCGTTGTCGATGACCCACTTCGAGTCCGTGAGGTGCCGGCGAATGGTAGTGCCGTTGGTGCGGTATTCCTCTTGCGGTTCGGTGTAATGCCGGTCGAACTGATTCAGCAGAAACAGGTAGGTAAGAATTTCTGCGGCTGGAATCAGGTAACTGCGGCCTTCCCCGGTCTCCCAATTGAGAGATGAGGAGCGGTTTGGACTCTCTGAGGACGTTTCTCTGGTCCGGCCGTCCTGGTTTACCGGCCCCACCAGGTCGCGTTCCCGGATTTCCTCGGGGGCCTGAGTGGCCGGAGTCTGAGTCATGCCTGCCGCCGGAAGCATCAAGACAAGCGCCCATGCCAGCGGGATGATTCGGAGATACCGATCGTAGAGCGAGAAAGAAATCATGCTGTCTCATCGACCTTCCACCGTGAGTTGATCGCATCAATCCGCTCCGGGATACTCGGGGAAACCCTGGCTCGTGAACCCTCTGGCCCTATGGGGGGCGGGCTTGTTTTAGCGCTGCTTAACGAGCCGATGCAGGCTGCCGCCGGTAGCGAGGCGTGCGAACTGTAGCGTCAAGCCGTTCACCCTGGCGAGGTAACTGCCGGCGTTGTGATCGCCGCATTTCTGGTGGGGACTGAGGCGGAAACCGCGAGCGGCGAAGGCATGGCCGGCTCCCGCCCCGCAGAGGTGGATCAGCGCGGCTAGGTCTTGCTTCTGCTGCCTGGTGCCGGAGGCGGTTCGCCGGGGGCCGATGGCGCTTGCGACATTGCGGTCGAGCAGCGCGGCGGTCAGTTCAATCGCGTGGCTCGGCAGAACCCGGGTGTAGAGGCTGTTGAACCAGCAGGAACGAACGTCGTTCCAGGGGCCGTCCTCGACCACCACATGGTTGTGAATACAGTAGCGCTTCGCGTCGCGAAATGTGCCATCGGTCATTTGAAACATGCCGACAGCGCTTGATGCCGGGCGGTACCACTCGAACGGATTCCATGAAAACCGCCAGCGCCAGTAGGTCCGCGCCACGGGATTGCCCGCTCCCTCCACTTGGGCGAGCGCCGCGAGGAGCTCCGGCGTGATGATCGCCGTCGAATGCTCGCGAAACAACGAGCCGTATTCCTGCCAGGTCGCCGTGGGGTTCTTGTCCAGCGCATCTTCCAGGGGAAACAACACTTCTGTCGGTTTGTTGATCGCGTGGTAAATCCAATTGACGGTCAACCAGAGGAAGCAGAGCAGCGTGACGCTGACGAGGAGGCGCTGAACCGGATGGGTTTTTCCCAACGCGCGCAGGAAAGACCGGAGTTCGCCCCAGCGGAGGCCGAGGAATCGTCCGAGCGAAGAGAGCGTGAACCAGCGGCGTGAGCGACTGCTGCGGCGGGGATGAGTGCCGGCACGATGAGCAGGTCTGGGCGCCATCGCCTCACTATAACCGATATGGATTCTCGCCTTTCCTACTTATTCTTATTCCTGAAGGCATATACGAATGCGCTTCAACGATTTCCAGATCGTCGCAGGCGCTTTCGGTGATTTGGTGTCGTTATCGGCCGCGGTGGCCGCCGCCGCTGTGGGAACGGCCGCCCCCGCTATACCCGCCATAACTGCCCGAGGACCGGGGAGCCATGCTGACCGACGGGCTGTGCTGCGGCACCGATGGAGCGCTCTGAATATTCGGCGGGCTGGGACGCCAGAAATGGTTGGGGTGGACCTGGTATGGCTGCGACTGTGGAGCGAATTGGCGCACCATCGGCGGAACGAATCTTGGCGTTGGGATGACCACGACGTCTCCCACCCTCGCCGGCCGGCCCTGCTGGTTAAGCAGCGGCGGAGCCTGAGCGCGCGGCACGCTACCCGGCTGCGCCGTGATGGGCTGGTGTGCGAGCGGCACATGCCGATGCCGGGGCGTGAGAGGCCTAGCCTGCGACAGCAGGCCGTTGATGCCGGGCACCGCAATGAAGGGATAAGAATAGAACCCTACGGTCGGATAGGCCCAGCTCGTCCAGGCTTGTGACATGAGGGCGTTCGCCTGCAACTCGTCAAACATGTCCTGACGCTGCCGGGTGAACTGCTGCACCTCTTCTGCCGTGGATGCGCCGGCCAGGGCCTGGTTGGCGGCATCAAGTTGCTGCTGCAGCTGGTCGGTTTCAGCGCGGAGCGCCATCAGCTCATGCCGGGCGTTCTCGTTTTCCCGTAATGCCACGATGGCTTGTACGACTTCCTGTTCGTCTATTTCAGCCGTCAAGTCCGCCCGGATCACAATGGTGTCCTGCTCCAGTCTGCTGGTGATTTTGCGATCGGTGACTTTGACAATGCCGGCGGTAAAGCTGCGGATGTCGTCGCGCGTGACATCCATCTGCGACACCTCGGTAATGCGCTCAACGTAAGTCGCCACTTGCTCCAGCGCATCCTTCTTGGCCGCCTCGACCGCCAACCGAACAGCATCAGCCCTGGTGTCGTGATCGCCCATATGATACTCGGCGGTTCCCGTCACCGCCCGGATAGGGCCTGGGGTGGCCGCTGGTGGCACGGAGGCAGCAGCAATCGGTACCGTCGGAGGCGCATCGAACTCGCGCGGCGCAATCCGCCCTCGATACTGCTCGGGGATGGAGTCGAACTCGTTGGTGAAGTTTTGAACCCCGGCGTCGTCGGTGTAGGTGTAGATCTGGGTCGATGCGAAGCCGGGTGATGCGATGATCGCTTGAGCGGTGAGGCAGAGGAATAGGAGAGCGGAGAATCTCACGGTTCTGCGGGAGAAGTACAGCATGATATCCCCCCATTTCCTGGCCCACTCAGGATAACACAGCGGAGGATAGGAATGCGTGGAGCGGCGGCCTGGATAACCTGGATAAGTTGGGGGAAACAGGCAGGGTTTTGTCGGGTGGGCGCGTGAATCGTTAATGGGATTGCGGAGTTCGCTCAGGTACCTCTCGGAATGAGAAGGGAATGGCGAGCAGCCCCTACTGGCTCGCCCGGCGACTATGTCGCTGCGATGGTCCTGGTACAACAGGGCTCTTGCTGCCCCGTCGACCATGTGTGTGTACGGTAACGTTGGATCGTTGCGAGAAAAGAGGAACCAGGCCTATTCAGTTTAGCGTCACACGGGCTTCCCATCGGCCGCGTGAAACCATTCGATCCCATTCTTGATTCAGTCATCATGCTCTTCGAGGGTCGGGCCCGCCGCTCCTGTGAGCGGCGGGCCCGAGATATTCCTGCTACAGCGCGTCGGGCGACGTATCTTTAATGTCAGCCCAGTTCGCATTGCTTTTCTTAATGTATCCGGGAATGTCCTTCTGCCACTTTTCCTGAATGCCCTTGTCCAGATTCAAATACAACACGCCATCGACGACTTTCCACCTTTCCGGGTCTGCCACGAACTTTTTTCCGACGGCCACGCCATAGGCGCAGTAGCCCCCGTAGGCAGGGAGATACTGTGCGGGGTTAGCGAGGAAGAGTTTCTTATGGTCAGCGCTGGCGAATGCATAGGTCACGCCGTCATGAATCGCGACGTGATAGCCAGATCCCCGGACCGGTTTGCCGTCGGTGAAATAGGCCACGGGATCGTATCCGCTGAGTCCCGGCGTGCTGTGGGTGACATCTCCGGCGAAGGCGGGCATGGCTGCGAGGCCTGCGATCAACAGCACGCCGCCGATCAACCATTGCTTGAAGCCTGTCATGATATTCCCTCCTTAGGTAACGGTGAATGAGCGGTGCGAACCTGAATGGTTCTGTTGCTCTATCGTTCGAACGAATGGATTCTTACAGCTTCAGGTCACACAATGATGTTGTGCTGGTGCCGCGCGAACGGGGCTGTCGGCGGCAATGGTTAGGGACGACGGGAATCGAGCGCGCGTTCGATGCGGGCCTTCGCTTCGGGTGAGAGACCGGGGGCATCGGTACGGTTAGTCTCGTGCAGCGTTGCGTCGCTCTTGCGGAGCACGGCTCGAACGAGGGTAATCTGATGCTGGTAACGCCGGCAGAGGACGCAGATCAGCAGGTGGCAGCGCATGCGGAGACGTGTGTGGAATGGCAGTGTTCGATCCATCACCTCTGAGAGCAGGCGTGACATGTCCTGGCAGGTGAACAGCCATCGGGAGAGTCGGCTCATGCGTCCATTCCCTCCTGTCCGGTACCGAAGTAGCGGCTGGCCAGACAGTCGCGAAGTTGTTTTCTGGCTCGATGCAGAATGACGCTGAAGTTGGTGGGCGTAAGCTGGAGGAGTTCGCAAATGTGATCTATGTCGAGTTCGTCCAACTCGCGCAGCGTAAAGACCTGCGCGGCTTTGGGGGAGAGCCGTTCCATGCAGCCGGAAAGTGTGTCCCAGAACTGGCGACGTTCCACCAATCCATCAGGCCGTTCCGGCCAGTCTTGGAGGTCCGCTGCGTGCGGCTTCCAATGGCCGTCGGGCAAAAAGGCCTCTTCAAGAGGAGGCCCATCTCGTTGCTCGGGATGTTGCAAGGGCTCCTTCGCCTTCCTTCGAAAATGGTCGATGATCTTGTGTTTCATGATTCCGATCATCCATCGGCGCTCGGCGTTCGGACCGCTCTCGCGACGGATGCCCTGCAAGGCGGCCAGAAAGGTTTCTTGTACCAGGTCTTCCGCCGCGTCTCGATTCCCCACGCGTGTGAGGGCGAACCGGTACAGAAAGTCTCCATGCTCATCGATCATGGCCCGTGAGTCGGAAAGAGGCTGTTCTGCCATGCGTCGGTTCTTTCTCATGCCGATACGGCAGGCGAGGCGTGACGCACGTTCCCGCCCATCCATCTCTCTCCTGTCGTTCGGAGCACCCGTTTCTTACAGCAGGAGCAGACAAATACTGGAATGACGTCAAATCGCCCCATGTCGTTCGTGGCCCCAATAACGCCGTCGAAACAGAGTTTCTGCGCTGCAAGTATTCCTCGACGGACTCAAACATTGGGGGCAGTGATTGTCTTCGGCAGGAAAAGCGACGCTGGCAGGGCGGTAGGACAGAACGGAGCAGGCCATGGCACAACGATACTCAGAACTCACCGAGACCGGATAGCCATACGCTTTTCTTCTATCTCCCGACGTACATCATTAGCGGTCAGCTCTGATGTCCGCCTAGTCCGCCCTATTCCCCTGATCACAGGAGAGCGAGGGACTCACGCGGCCTGCGTCCCATTTCCAAAACATACAGAAGTCGGTGCGGTGCGGTTCGTGAAAGATATCCCGGTAGCAGACTGTCCCATGGAAATAAAGGGCGGACTTGGCCGTCCGTATGGCCGTGACCTCCTCGGCAGTGAACGGCGTCTCGCGGACCGTTTCCGGTCGCCGCACTTTGCCCACGAACCACCTTCGTTTGTCGGGCTGAGAATCGTCGGGTGGGCAGATGACCCGCTCGAATTTCTTGATCAGTGGGTAGTCGGCAACGGTGATGGAGGCCTGGATGACATCGTTGTAAGCTGGGGTCCGCCCGGTGTTCTGAATCGTTTCCCGGACCCGAGGCGACAGGCCTTCTTTCAGTGCCGTTGGCCCGAGCGCGCGGACGTCGACGTAGGCACGCAGTTCGAGTTTGGCTTCTTGCTGCGAGACGTATTCCTGCCAAGTCGGATAACCCACGAACGCGCCGATCAACGCAGCGATGATCGCAAACGCAAAGACGCCGAGCCTGATGCGAAAGATCCATTCGTCGGCAGCGGTAGAGTCCGTAGGTGGCTTAGGGGCGAGAATGTCAGGGGAGGAAGGGCTACTCGGTTGCTCGGCATCCATGCTCAACCTCCTCATTTCACGCCTGTAGCGTAGCGATTCTGGAAGATGGGATCAAGCAAGAGAATAGCCCCATGCTCACATCACACTATCCCCCAGGCCGTTGAATCGCGTATCGTCGAGAGTCATGGGGAAAACCACACTATTGCGCGGCACGTCGGTGATCGTGGCAGGCGCAGGGCTGGCCGGACTGACGGCCGCGTTTGAGCTGCAACGGCGCGGCGCGCGGGTGACGGTGGTGGAGGCGCGCGACCGGGTCGGCGGCCGTGTGTGGACGATGCGAGGGGGGGGTGGGACGGACAACATGCCGAAGCCGGAGCCGACTTGATCGATCCCGATCAAGAGGCCATTCGCAGATTGGCGAAGGACATGGGGTTAACCCGTTCGCCTATCCTACGAGGCGGCTTTGCGTTTGTCGGCCAAGGAGCACGTGGTTCTGCGATCGAGCCGGTGTCGAGGGCTGGCGGTGTGTGGGCCGAACTGGCACAGGCATGTGAGCCGTGGGTGCGAGCCTATCGTCTGAATGAGCGTCGCTGGGATGGGCTGGTTGCGCGACGACTGGCCGACTGCTCGGTTGCGGAGTGGTTGGACGACATTCGGGCCGACCGCCGGTTACGTGCGCGGCTGAACGGCATGCGCGGATTCTTCCCGGCCGATCCTGAAAATCTGTCGTTGCTCGCCCTCGTCGACCAATTGGCCACGGAGTCGCCTGCCTCGGACCGGTTCCATCGCATCACGGGAGGCAACGATCGTCTCGCTACAGTACTTGCCGCGGCACTGAGCGAGCCGGTTCAACTCAAGACCATGGTGCGCGCCGTTGCGCAGCGTCGAGGCCAGGTGAGGGTGACCTTGCGCGGACGGAACGGGCAGGACCACCTGATCGCTGATGCATTGGTATTGGCGCTGCCCGCTACCATCGTGCGTCGCCTCGCCTTCACGCCGCCGTTGCCTGTGCCGCAGCGCGATGCCCATTGGGATCTGCGATACGGACCCGCGACGAAGACGCTCTTGCAGTTCGATCGGCGATTCTGGCGGCGCCCTGGAAAACCTCTGGCTTATGGGACTGACTTACCGATCGGCGCGGTCTGGGACGGAAACGAGGAACAGCAGGGGCGAAGCGGCATCCTGACGTTGCTTGCGGGCGGGTCGGCGAGTCGTGACACGCAGCAACTCTTCACCCAAGGAGGGGCCGAGGCGGTGACGAGAAAGCTGAAGTGGTTGGGGGCGACGAGGGCAATCTTGCGCGCGTCGCGCCAGGTTGCATGGGAAGACGATCCATTCGTGCGCGGCGGGTATGCGGTGTTTCATCCGGGATATGATCCGGAGCAGCGGGCCTGGCTCGCGCGGCCCCACGGACGGGTTCTATTTGCCGGCGAACATACTAGCCTGCGTTGGCAAGGGTACATGAACGGGGCCGTCGAGAGTGGCATGCGCGCTGCGTTGGAGGTGGAGATCCTGCTCCGTCGCTTAAAATCGCACCCCCAATGACACCAGCGCGAAATTATACCAGCCGAAGGCATAGCGGTCATTGTCCACCCCGCCTTCAAACACACGGTATCCTGCGGTCATGAACCAATGGTCAGTGAGGTCATAGCGGACCTTTAGCGCCGCGTCGATCGCGCGGCCTTGGGTGCTGATGAGCCCGTCGAAGTCGAGCAGGGCCGTCCAGCGCGGGGCGATGTCGTATTCCAAGCTCGTGCTGAGTAGCGGTACAAATCCCACATTGCTGTCGGAAGCCACCATTCCCCGCTGGCGCAGTTCTACCCGCGCATCTCGTATGAAGGCCGTGGCGCCGATGCGCCAGTGCCAACGTTCCGATTCATGGAGGAGATACCGATAGGTCAGCCGGTAGGAATCGAATTTATATTCGGAATCCACTGGGAGGCCCGGGGCGAACGTGCCGCCCGCGAAACGCACCGGGAAGCCGAACGAACCGGTGCCGGAGAAACCGAGCGGCGCATACACGAATCGGAGCGAATGCCGATGGCTCATGTTCCACGTGAGCTCAACGCGCCGGTGAACTTCAGGCCCGTTGCCTTGAATGTCGGTCAAGCCGAAGCGAGTTCCGTTGCTGCTATCGGGAATCTGTATCTGATTTCGCGATTGCCACACGGCGCCTGTTTCAACCTCCAGGGAGAAGCGATGGCCGGGAGGCGCAGCTCCTTCGGCGAATGCGAAAAGGGGTAGAGCCACGGTGGCCATGACAAAGAACCGGATCAGGATCCTAGGCGGATCGGCGGCGCCTCTTCTCCATCTGTGCAGAAACCTACCTGTGATCACCTGCCATTCCTTTCTTTCCGGCTTCCGCTTTTCACAAATTCCCCCTGGAGTATGCCGTAGATCTCGACGTCGATGCGTTGCCCGAAACGAAGATAATGCTCGCGCAGGCGGCCTTCGTACGTCATCCCCACTTTTTGCAACACTCGTCCGGAAGCCGGATTGGTATGAAAATGCGGGGCGTAGATGCGATGCAGCTTCAGGCTGATGAAACCATACTCCAATAGTGCCGTGACGGCTTCGGTGCAGTAGCCCCGGTTCCAAAAGCTTACGCCCAGCCAATAACTCAGCCGCCCCTGCTCATGCTCAGTCGCGAGTTCCATGCCGATGGAGCCGATGACCTGTCCGCTCTCCGCCAGGGTGATGGCAAAGGTCACACCCGTTCCCGCCGCAGAGTCCGCGTGACGTTGTGCAATCCAGTCCTGTGCCGCCTGCCGATCCATCGGGTGCGGGAGAAAGGTGCCGGCGGCGACTTCTTTCGCGCCGGCCAGGTGTCGGACGGCCTCGGTATCCGAGGCCTGAAACTGCCGGAGAACCAGTCGTTCGGTGCGGAGTGTCGAGAAGCTGTTCATGGGGCAATTTCACCACAGGGCTTGAGTCGAAACAACCGTAATGTCCTCGTCAGTCTTCCTCTGAGCGCGAGGACTGTGAGCCGTGCGACTGTTTGCCCGCTTGCCGCTCGCGACGGCGTGCATGCTTTTGTACCGATTCTTGACGGGGCTGGATTCCGCGCGTAGGGTTTTTGTGAGCTGCTCCGCTGAGGAACTAGGATGGATGCTGCGCAGGTGTTGATCGTGATTGTTGGTCTGGGAGCGGCGGTCACGACCTACTGTCTCATGCGCTTCCCCCACATGCGACGCGAGCCGTTCAGGCACTACGGAGCGTTTTCTGCTGTGGTGTCGTTTCTCGGGGCATTGGCGGTGCTGCTGTTCTGCCTGCTCCTGCTCATCGCGCAAAACACCTGGTTGTTCCGGTGAGGACCGGATGAATTTCTTTCTCCCCCAACCCTGCGCCGGGATCCTGCCGCCATACATCAGGGAGCACACGTGTCGTGATGTGATCGCTCAGAGCGCCAGGCCTGACGCTCTGTTCTGAAAAAAAGTACCTCAATTCGGAAACATTTTCCTTCTCTTCTCGTCTTACTCAGTACGCGACACACAACTATGTGTAGTTCGCATCTCGAGTGTTGGCACGCTGTTCGATTGTGACGCAATGTCGCAAAAGTGGAACGATTCGTGAGGAGGAAGGAGAAATCGCAGGTGGGAACCATTCTTGTGGCTCGCAGGGTTGATCTCAGCGCATCGCTTCGTTATGTATGATGTGATGCGCTGCTGACGGAACGCTCGCCGTTCCCTGTTCCTCTTGGTCTTCTTCGCGTAACGCCGCCCGCGGGCTTCCGTTGTTCCGTGGAAATTTTCGGTCCATGGCGCGTCTATCTGGGCCGCGTCGCGAGTCATTTTTTTAGCAGGATGCTCCGCATTATGGGTCTCGTCAGAACCAGTCACTCCCTTCAGGTGCTTCCTCGCCGCGAGCCGGATGCTCAGGCGGACAGCCTGGAGTTTCCGACACTCTCCTTCAAGCCACCGCCTCACCCGATCACCGTGGACCGGACAGATTGGGTATGTGCCGGGTTGCTCGCACTGTCCGTGGCGATCCTGTGCCTGCTGATCGCGCGGTCCATGCCATCGTTTCTCTTCCAGTCCATGGACTTCTGGTTCGAAGCCGATACGTTGCGCGAAATTTCGAATATGACCCGGGTGAACGACGACCACTATCGCACGTCCGTGCATCCGTTGTTCTCCCTGATCACCTTCATCCCGGTCTATCTTGTGACACACGGGTTGACGACCAGCCCGCTGCGCGCCGTCTTGCTCGTCAGCGGCATGATCGGAGGCCTGTGGGCCGGGACGTTATATCTGCTGTTCCGCCTGCTTGGGTGTCGCAGACTAGATGCCTCCATGTTCACGCTGCTCGGACTCTGCAGCGCGTCGGCGCTGTTCTGGCTTCCAGTCCCTAACTCCTATTCCTGGGGATCGCTCTCGATCATGCTGGCACTGGCACTGTTGTTATTCGCCGAGCAGCGCGCCTTCGGCGCCACCGCCTATGTGCTCGTCAGCGCCCTGACGCTGAGTTTTACGGTGACCAATTGGATGGCCGGCCTGCTGGTGACCCTGGCTCGATGGCCGTGGAAGCAGGCCGTGCAGCTGTCCGTCAACGCCTTGTGTGTGGTGGTGTTGCTGTGGGGCGTGCAGAAGTTCATTTTTCCGACGGCGCAATTTTTCATCGGTCAGCGGGAGGAAGCGGAGTTTCTCAATCATCCTCAAGCCGGCGGCATGACCCGCGTGGCGTCCTCGATACTCTTTCACACACTCGTGGCCCCCGATGTCCGGTTCATGAAGGACGATGCGTACACCCAGGCCAAGTCGGATTCGTTTCGTCTGTCCGAACGGCTCACATTTCAATTTTCCAGCCCTGGTTCGGCCGGGCCGCTGGGTCTGCTGGCCGTCGGCCTCTGGTCCGCGCTGCTGCTGAATGGGGCCTGGCGACTGCTCACCCTCGATCATCATTTGCGCTTCCGCCTCGTCCTGGCCAGCCTGCTGGGGTTTGAGACGCTATTGCACCTCCTCTACGGAGAAGAAACCTTCGTCTACAGTCTGAATTTCCTTCCGCTCCTTCTGGCGGTTGCCGCATTGGGGGCTATCAGCCCCGGCCGTCGGGTGGTCGTGGGCCTGGTTGGGGCGCTCGTGGTGTGCGCCGGCATGAATAACTGGCAGCAATTTCAGGCAGCCATGCATTCGGCCACGCAGTTCACTCCGCAACGTGATCTCATGACCCATGTCATGCAGAAGGATCCGGATCGGCCGTGGCCCCGCTCGGTGGGGCATGTGCCATTGGCCGTGCCCGGCTCGCCGGAAGGCGGCACGGCGTATCATGAACCGGGCGGGGATTTTAGTCCGCACGTCCCCAGCTTCGGCGTATCATTGTGGCTGTGCGACGCTCACGGCCTTCCGGTCGTGACCAGTCAGACGGTGCCGCTCAGCGAAATTCAGCAAACGTTTGCGCCCTCCGCCCATCCGAACATCCCGGCCATAGTCACGCGAACCCCCCATTACCATGCGACCTGGTCACGCGTGGATGCCAAGCATTGGGAGCTCCGCTTCACGAATTACACGAACTATGCGCCGGTGATCCTTATTCGTAGCGTAGGCCCGGCCGGGGGACCGGTCACTGCCTTGGATTGGAACGGGGAACAGGTGGCCATCAATCACCGGTGGAGTGTGAAGGCCACGCCCGCTCCAGGCGCGATTGTGCTGGGAGATGAAAATCAGGCCGGTTGGATGCAGGCACAGTCTTCCGCTTCATCCTGGAAGAGCGAATCGGGGTGGGGATATGCGCGCCTGAATTTTACGACGGCCGACGCGAAGGCCGGGGACGAGGTTCGTCTCCTTCTTTCCGATCTGGAAGCGCCCGTCGAAAGCCGGAGCCACTATACGCACCTGTCGAAACGGGCTCGCCTGGCACTCCCGGATCCTCGGTTACAGGCCTCCATGGATGCGCAGATCACGCACCTCATGATGAGTCTGGTGGACGATGAAACCAGGCCCGGCGATCCGACGTTTTTCTATCGGGCCTGGCACCGCCCAGGTTCCTACATTACGGCGGCATTGGCGCGGGCCGGAGATCCTCACGTCGGCCGGGTCCTGTCGCAATTTCTCGCGTCCCACGATTTTGCGGGCGGATCTGGTCCGGAAGCCGATGCGCCGGGACTGGCCATCTGGGCGCTCACCGAATCGGCTGCGTATATCGCCGACCCGGTACACGACCAGTGGCTCTGGCCGCACATTGAGAGGAAGGCCGGACGTATCGAAGCCATGTTGACGGCCAGGACGCCGCTTGTGGAATCCTTCTGGATTGCTTCGCCTCACGACTTCAACCACCTTCGGCAGACGAGGACGGCGTTCCTGGCGCAGCCGGCGCGTGACGGCCTCATTGTCGGCCGCGTCGGAGACGACTGGCCATTGTTCTACGTCAATGCCGTCAGTTATCGCGGCTTGCTCGCTGCTGCCGAATTCGCCGAGCGGCTTGGCAAGCGTCAGCAGGCCGTGCGCTGGAGAGGCCGGGCTCGCGGGCTGGAGGGAAGCTGGCAGCGCCAGTTTCCGAACGGATCTCCGGACAGTGTCGCCTCGCCGGTCAGCTTGCGGTCGTTGGCCGGTTCCGCCTCACGCCGGAGCCAGTTGGGGCAACCGATCATGACGTATCGGCCGCCGTTTGTATCTCCCACCGTGACAACTCAATTGACCCAGGCCCATCGGGCGCTTCGGCTCGGGCGTCCGGAAGCGGTATGGACGACGTTGCATCAGCTCTGGAGTCACCAGGCGTCCCCCGGCCTCTACACCTGGGATGCCCCGCGCCCGGCGACGGACGACGTGGCCGATGGGTGGCAATATGCGCGTGGGTGGCACAATGAAACTGCGGTTTCGCCGGACTATGAAGCCGCGGCCTTATTGCTGCTGTTGCAGCAGGACATGCTGGCCTACGTCGATGATGCGGCGGCAGAGCCCACGGTGGTGATCGGGGCCGGTGTCATTCCGGCATGGCTTTCTCAACCGATGGCGGTCTCAAGCCTGGCCATACCCGGCGGCTTCATCACATGGCAATGGGATGGGCAGACCATGCGGGTCACGCTGCGCGGACCTGCGCGAAAAGTTCAGTTGGGTTCGACCTTTCCTTCCGGCACGGCGCTGACCGTCACGCACAAGCCGCTGCGTCCTTAAGTCGTCCGGTCAGGCAGTTTCAAGGTCCCTTATCAGAACCCCCGCCCTCCGCCGCCGCCGAATCCACCGCCCGACGATCCGCCGGAGCTGAACCCCGATCCATCGGAACTGCGCGGCGCCGACGTCATGGTCTTGCCGGTTCGCGCGGCCATGTCGCCCATGCGGCTGCTGAAACTGCGCGCATTGAAATGTGCCGGGTCCGTCCCCTGATACCAGGCGGGAGCGGTCATGACGATTGATTCAAACGCCCGCGCCCAGTTCTTTTCCACCCCGAGCGCCATGGCATAGGGGAGGAATTTCTCGAACAGTTCCGGAGTCTTGACGACCCGATTGAACCGGTCGGCCTCGACACGCGTCAAAAAGTCCTCGAACCCCAGCACGCCTTCCAGAGCCCTGGTGCCCTGCAGCGTGCGGGCCGGCATGATGCGGCCGAACCAGGCCACGATCACTCCCGAGAGCAGGCCGGCGGACAGGGCCGTCAGCGGCGCCATGCCCCAGCGGTCGGCGAGCGCGGCGAGCGCCAAGGTCAACAGCATGCCAATCACGATGCCGCCGACGAGATATCCCTGCTTCACGCGGTCGGGCCGCTGGCTGTAGTACTTGCGCCTGTGCAGCGAGTCGAAGATGGCATCGTGGATTCCGGACAGAGATGCATAGAACCGGTTTTCGAGCGAACTCAGCGGGACTTCGTCGGTCTCGCTGTCCTTGAAGATGGCCTCCAGGAGGAGCCGCTCGAAAGCGGGTAGGGTTCCCCACTCCTGTCGAGGTTTCGTGCGCTGAAAGAGATAGTCCATGCTCGACCAGAGGCCGAACAGGTGCTCTGCCTTGCGTTCTGTAATGCGAAGGTACCCTCGCACGGCAAGGTCCACAACGGTGGCCGTGATATCGCGGGTGTCCGGGCTTTCGTCCACGAGTGTGCCGACTTCCGCCGGTGTCAATCGGTCCGGCGGTTCGTATACCACAGCGATCGGCCGGAGACGCGGGTCTTTTCCGCGCGTGGACCAGAGTCGGTACATCACCCCGAAGATGAGCAGGGGAATGCCCAAGGGCCAGTTGCTTACAAGCGTGATACGGGTCTGATCCAATGCGGTGGGTGCGGTCACGAGGCCTTTATCCCAGCCGACCACAGCGGTGAGTCCTTCGCGGAAACCGAGGGGGCGCGTCATGGTCATCTCGATGCCGGAGCCGACGATGGTCACGGTGGCCGCCTGCTCGCGCGCGCCATAGGCTCCCGTGAACGCCTGGGCACGGACACCCGTCGCTTGCGGGGGGAGGATGATGCGCACGGAAGCTTGTTCGATGGGCACATCCCATTCGTCTCCGGTGACGTTCCAATACAGTTCGTCGTGGTCCTCGAAAAATTTCAGCCCGTTTCTCACCCGGTATTTCAGGACGAAGGTACGGATGGCGTCGGTCGCGCCGGGAATCCAGATCCGGAAGTTCCGGTAATGCCGCTCTCGGCTGCTTTCAAACTTAAGCGGGGCGCCCTGTTCGTCCAAGACGGTGACCCGATCCAGCAGCAACGTGTAGTTGAAGCCTTGCGGTGTGCGGTATTCGACAGGAATCAAGCGCTCGATGCCGTTCCATGCCCCTTCGAACCGGGGGCTGACGGTCTCCGTCACCAACAGGTCGCCGCCGGACAGGACTTGGATTTCAACGTCGAACCGGCTGAGTACGAACGAGCGGGCTGCCGCAGGGAGGAGTTGGCTGAAGGTAAGCAGACAGAGCAGGGGGACGATGAGCAGGTGCGGGGTATGCCTCGGTCGTTGCCCGGCGCTCGCCTGTGGACCGGCGGGTCGGCCCACGCTAGAACTGCACCTTGGGTGGCTCGCGCTGGACTGTGTCCGTGACTTCGAAGAACTGGCGGCCGACGAAATTGAACCAGCCGGCGATGAGGTTGGTGGGGATCTCCTGGGTCTTGGCATTGTAGTCGCGGACCACGGCATTGTAGTAGCGCCTGGCGTTTTGCACGGCGTCTTCGATCTGGTTAAGGCTGCCCTGGAGTTGGTTGAAGGCCTCCACCGCCCGCAATTGCGGGTAGGCCTCGGCCAGCGCAAAGAGTGATTTCAGCGATTGGGTGAGTTGAGTTTCCGCGGTGCCTTTGGCCTCCGGCCCTTGTGCCGACATGGCTTTCGCCCGGGCGTTGATCACGGCTTCCAGCGCTCCCTTTTCATGAGCGGCATAGGCCTTGACGGTCTCCACGAGGTTGGGAATCAGATCGTACCGGCGCTTCAACTGGACATCGATATCGGCCCAGGCACTGTCACTGGCGGCACGAAGGCGGACCAGCGAGTTGTACATGCCGACGACGATCATCACGAGCACAACCAGCACGGCGAGGACGATCCAACCCATCGGTGTCTCCTTGCGGCTTTGCGTGAGGTACGTACCGAACCTGAGGGACGATACCGTGCCCCCTGATATCTGTAAAGGATGGCGCAGAGTTCCTGCAATGGAACGTCTTTGCTCTTGTGTGCTCTGATTGATCGTTGTCCCGTGCTGTGACGGCTGCGTGACTTTCCTCCACTCTGCGGGTATCCTCCCCCGACACCGGATCGCCTTCGAACGACAATCCCCATATACCTGGGCAGTTCACTGATGATGGTTCAAGAAGGTGCGCATGGTGCATCGTAACGGACGAATCGGATTTGGCCTGGTCGTCGTGCTGCTGTGTGTATTGGGTGGAGGGACCTGACGATTCCGCTGACCCGGGCTGAGGAGCCGTCGGTCGAACTCAACCGTCCTGAGGTTCTGCGTCGGATTCTTGAACAGCAAGTAGGCAAACGGGTGAAGATCGAGCTGCTCTCGGGGCAGGACCTCGACGTCAAGGTGGCGAAGGTCGGCACGCAGGCCACGGTGTCAGTGAATTGTCGGGGATGGGATTCTTCGATGCGACCGTGCGGCTGGATCAAGTGGCGGCGGTGGTGATGAAGGCCCGCACTAAATAGCTTCGCTGCTGTTTGTCTCCGGTTGTCTGACAGCTGCGGCATCGACCTCTCCAGGGCAGGGGCTGCCATTCTGCAGTTGCGTCCGGACATCCAGAATCTCCATACTATTCCCCATGCGAGACACCCTTCCGACCCAACTCGAAACGAGCGCCGGCGATCCGCGCAAGGCCCTGCTGCAGGTTGCCGAGGCGATCTCTCTACACAGGGACCTCCCGGCCCTGTTTCGAGACCTCGCACAACGGCTGCCCGCTGTCGCCCCGTTCGATTTCATCGGCCTGGTGCTGCACGATCCGGCGAAGCACGTCATGAGGGTGCATGTACTCGAAACAGCTGAAGTGCGGGGGGTGACGAAGCGACTGGACGGCATGGAAATCCCAATTGAGGAGTCCGCCAGCGGCTGGGTCTGGTCGCATCAGCTGCCGTTGATGATCCCCTCGCTGGCCGACGAAACCCGCTATCGGCCCGGGTTAGACGCGCTCCGGAGCATCGGCGTGCAGTCTCTCTGTTTCTGCCCCCTTACCACGGCGATGCGGCGGCTCGGCGCGATCGGATTCGGCAGTCTGAGAACCTCCGCGTTCGGTGATGCCGATGTGGAGTTTCTCAACCAGGTCGCCAAACTGGTCGCCGTTGCCGTGGACAATGTGCTGCATCACCAGGCCTTAAGTGACGAGCGTGATCGATTGCAGTTGCTGCTGGATGTGACCGAATCGATCGCCTCCCATCGTGACCTCACCCAACTGCTAGAGGATTTGGCCGGACGGTTGCCTCAACTCGTGCCGTTCGATTTTATCAACGCGGTGCTCCATGACCCCGCGACAGACAAGATGCGCTTGTGGCTGCTGGTGACCTCGGAGCCCTCGACCATTCATCCCGGGCTCGAAACGCCCATCGAGGAATCGCCCGGCGGCTTGGTGTGGAAAACCCAACAACCGCTGACGGTCCATGATGTCGCGCAGGAAGATCGCTTTCCAGGATTGATGACGCTGTTTCGCGAAAATGGAGTACGGGCGTTTTGTGTCGTGCCGCTCACGACGGCGCATCGCCGGTTGGGCGCCATGGGGTTCGGCAGTCTGCAGCCGCGGGTCTATGAGAAACGTGAGATTGCCCTCATGCAGCAGGTGGCCAAGCAGGTGGCGGTGGCCCTGGACAATGCGCTCAACGGCGAGACGGCCTTGACCTATCAAGGACAGCTGACGCGGGAGCGCGATCGTCAACGCCTGTTGCTCGAGGTCAATAATGCGGTGGTGTCGCACCTAGATCTGGATCAACTGTTTCCAGCGGTCAGCGCCTGTCTGCGCCGGGTGATTCAACACGATGGCTCCAGCCTGCTTCTTTGTAATGACGAGACGGGGCAATGGCGCATTCACGTGCTGGATTTTGAACGAAACGAAAGCTTTATCGAAGAAGGACGCATCGAAGAGAGTCCACGGTCTCCGTCCTGCCAGGCGATTACCACCGGCAAGGCCGCTGTGTTCGGTGAAGATGAGTTGAGGGAGATGGCAGAGTCTTCGCCCATGGCGCAGGAACTCCTGGACTTCGGCGCCAAATCCTTCTGTTCCTTACCGCTCTTGTCGCACAATCGCACGCTCGGTGCCTTGAACATCTGCCGGCACGGTGAGGAAGGGTTCAGCCCGGAGGACGTGCAACTCCTGGCCCAAGTCGCCCAGCAAGTCGCGATTGCGGTGGAGAACGCGCTCGCGTTCCGGGAGATTGCCGCACTCAAGGATAAGCTTGCCAAAGAGAAGGTCTATCTCGAAGAAGAAATTCAGACGGCGTACAACTTCGAGGAAATTGTCGGAGACAGTCGCGCCCTGAAGCAAGTGCTCAAACAGGTTCAGACCGTCGCGACCACGGATTCCACGGTGCTGATACTTGGCGAAACCGGCAGCGGCAAGGAGTTGATCGCCCGTGCCCTCCATAACCTGAGCGACCGAAGCGAACGGACGTTCGTCAAACTGAATTGCGCGGCGATTCCCACCGGCTTGCTGGAGAGCGAACTGTTCGGTCATGAAAAGGGGGCCTTCACCGGCGCCATCGCGACGAAGATCGGGCGTTTCGAATTGGCTGACCGCGGGACGATCTTTCTCGATGAGGTGGGGGAGATACCGCTTGAACTCCAGGTCAAGCTGTTGCGTGTGGTACAGGAGCAGGAATTCGAGCGGTTGGGCAGCACCAAGACGATCCGCGTCAATGTCCGGGTGATCGCCGCGACGAATCGGGATCTCGGCCACATGGTGGAAGAACAGAAATTTCGCAGCGATCTTTACTATCGGTTGAAGGTGTTCCCGATGACGGTGCCGCCTCTGCGCGAGCGGGCGGAAGATGTGCCCTTGCTGGTTCGGCATTTCGTCCAGAAGTTCGCGTCGCGCATGAAAAAACGCATCGAAACCGTTCCGACCGAGGCCATGAAAGCGCTCCAGGTCTATGCCTGGCCCGGCAATGTGCGGGAACTGGAAAATTACATCGAGCGGGCGGTGATCCTGTCTTCCGGTTCCGAGTTATTCGTCTCCACCGCTGAACTGAAACGCGCTGCCCCGGTGGGGAACGGATCGGCCACGACGCTGGAGGATGCCGAGCGCGAGCACATTCTCAAGGCGCTGAGGGAGACGAATTGGGTCATCGGCGGCGACGCCGGGGCTGCGGCCCGCCTGGGAATGAAGCGAACCACCCTCCAGTCTAAAATGCAGAAGCTCGGCATCACGCGCCCGCGTTAGCGCCGATCTTTCGACACCTGCCGACATCTCGGCAGTCATTCCGTCGGCACAGTATTCTCCTCATCTTCGACCCCAACGCTCCTCACCGCGTAACTCCCCGTCCTGCAAGCAGTCTCCCTGCACGTCACGGATTCCACATCGCTGGAACGGTCTATGCTCTCTCACCGACTGATATGCGAGCATGACCTCAGTTTTCATTTCAATGCGATGAGAGGAGCGCCCATGTCATCCATAGAGAACCGTCGATTTGTATCCATGGCTGCTGCCACAACGTCGAGTCGGGCGAACTGCCGCCACGGACAGGCCGATCGAGTCGCGGGACTGTTTCGCACCGTGGTCGACGACAGCAGATCACTGGCAATCACCGCCTGGACCTGCGCCGCCTGCGGCGATGTGATTGAGGTACTCCATCTCCTCTCGCGGGATGGAAAGACTCAGCCCTATCCCATTCGCCGTGCCGTGGCGAGTCAGGTGGAAACCAGGCGGCTGGCTGCCTTGCCGGTTCTGAGGTAAGCCGCGGTGATGGTCATGACGAGAAGTAGGGTTATCGGGGCGGTGAGATTGAGGTGACGTGATGGAATCCTTAACGAACATGCTGGCTCAGCACGGAGCACTCGTCCTGTTCGCCGTCGTGTTTGCCGAGCAAGTAGGACTGCCCTTCCCGGCGCTGCCGCTGCTGGTGGCGGGAGGGGTGTTGGTCGGCACCGGCCATCTGGCCTGGGGCAGTGCGCTTGGCGCGGCGATCCTTGCCGCGCTGATGGCGGACGCGATCTGGTACCTGGCGGGACAATGGCGCGGCCGTCCCGTCCTCGGTCTGCTCTGCCGGATCGCGTTGGAGCCGGATGCCTGCGTCCGGCGCACGGAGGACTTTTTTCTACGGCACGGACCGAAGTCGTTGATCGTGGCGAAATTCATTCCCGGGTTGAGTACGATCGCCCCTCCGCTTGCCGGCATCGTCGGGCTGAGCGTGCCCCTGTTCCTGTTCTATGACACCCTCGGTGCGCTGTTATGGGCGGGGTCTGGATTCGCGTTCGGCTATGCGTTCAGCGGTCAGATCGAGCAGGCCATCGCCTATTCGGAGCAGGTAATGCCTGCCTTATTGTTCACGGCGGTGATTCTGCTGACCGGGTTCGTATCCTTCAAAGCCTGGCATCGCCACCGGCAGCTTCGCCTTGTGCCGCGCATGACGGTGGCAGAGCTGTCGGAGAAGCTAGCGGCGGCTGACCCGCCGGTGCTGATCGATGTCCGCCCGCGCGCGAGGGCGGAGGCGGAACCGGGCATTCCCACGGCGGTGCTGATGTCGTTGGATGAATTGGCCCGGCGTTACCAGGAATTCCCGCGCCATCGCGACGTGGTCGTCTATTGCGGGTGTCCGGCGGACGTGGCCAGCGCTCAAGGTGCACTCCTTTTACAGAAGCAGGGGTTCACTCGTGTGTGGCCGCTGGCCGGCGGCATCGAAGCCTGGCGTGCGATCACAACGCACAGCAGCGAGAGGGCTCAGGTGGTTGTCGGACCGCAGGTTGCGGCCTGAGCGAGCGAACGGCAGGCCGGCTCTCCTTCATGGAGGATCACATGGAACTGAAAATACCGACCCCGGAACAGGCCTATTGGGGACTGCGTGCGATGAAAGCCGTGGCTCTGGCCGATGGTACGCTCGACGATTCCGAACGGCAGGTTATGCAGGCCGTGCAGCGCGTCTTCGGCACGAATCATGAGGTGGCGGGCCTTGAGCCGATCACGCCTGAAGAGTTGGCGTTGAACCTGCCCGATCCGCAAATCAGACGGCAATTGGTCAATGGACTGATCGTGATGTCGCTGATTGATCGTGAGGTCAGTCCCCGGGAGGCCGAACTGGTTGAACGATTTGCTGCGGCCCTCCAAGTCACGGCGCCGGAGGTCACAAATCTTCGCCATGTCGTTAAGCGAGAGCTGTTTCATCTGCGCCTCGACCTGGCCCGGCGCTTCTGGCTCAGGGAAAAGGTGACCGAGATTTGGAAGCAGGAAGGACTGCGGGGGCTCGCAACATTCGCGGCCGGCATGATCGGCCGATATGAAGATGCATCCGTCGCAGCTCGTTACCAGGCCTTGGAGCAGTATCCGGCCGGTTCGTTGGGGCGGAGTTATTGGGAGTATTGCCGGACGAACGGCTTCGCGCTTCCGGGAGAGAAGGGTGGAGCGCCCGAACCTATTCTGTTTCACGATTGCGCCCACATCTTGTCCGGCTATGGCACGGCCCCGGAAGAAGAGGTGCAAGTGGCCTGCTTCAGCGCGGGCTTTCAACGGCGTGATCCGTTCCTCTTCGTGTTTTTTGTGCTGCTCCAGTTTCACGTCGGTATCCGTATGACGCCGATTACTGCGGCCAGAACCGGGTTCTTCGATCCGGAGAAGGCCTTGATCGCCATGCGTCGCGGCGCGGCGATGAATGTGGACCTCAACCATGGCTGGGACTATTGGCCGGTGATGGGTGAACAGGTTGAGGAGCTACGGCGTCGATACAACATTCTGCCTATCGAGGCGTTCCGCACGAGGGCTGAGAGTGAATCGGAGCAGGTACGCTGACATCAGACGACCCCCTCAGTCTATCCATTTGTGGTCGGTTGGATACTGCCGTTATTTCGGCAGATGCCGAATGGCAGGCAGGCGGACTTCGTCATCCACCTCAGCCATGAGCGAGGCACGGGCGGACGAGAGAATATTTTCCCCATTCGAATGCGCACTTAGATTGGAATGCGTCCGATGGCGAGACAGGAACAGTCGTTGCTATTTGCAGAGGAAC
>JACCDZ010859092.1_pt1 | contig 37424 bp, 39 predicted proteins | sample 7449551 | NCBI WGS metagenome assembly JACCDZ01 (sample SAMN15323452, study PRJNA562643) | freshwater metagenome | isolation source: river surface water | place: USA:Blue River Watershed | collected 2017-08-18
GGTTTGATGATTGACGTTGTTCGTGGCGTGCAACGTGGTGCGAAAGGTGTTGGTTTATATCGCAGCGAAATTCCGTTCATGCTACGCGAACGATTCCCAGGTGAAGAAGAACAACGTGCCATCTATCGTCAGCAGTTGAGCCATTTTGCCAATAAGCCCGTGATTATGCGAACTCTCGATATCGGTGCGGATAAAGATTTGCCTTATTTTAGTATTGAAGAGGAAAACTCGGCATTAGGTTGGCGTGGTCTACGCTTTACTCTGGATCATCCTGAAATTTTCTCAGCGCAAATCCGTGCCATGCTAAAAGCTAGTATTGGTTTGAATAATTTGCATATTTTGTTACCGATGGTGACAAGTGTCAGTGAAGTGGAGGAAGTCCTTTATTTGCTGGAGCGTGACTGGATTGCGGTTCAGGAAGAGGAACAGGTAAAGATCACCAAACCTAAAATCGGCATCATGGTTGAGGTTCCAAGTGTCCTGTTCCAGATTGGTGAATTTGCAGAGTTGGTGGACTTTTTCTCTGTGGGTTCCAACGACCTAACCCAATACCTGCTTGCGGTTGACCGTAACAACCCGCATGTTGCCAATGTCTATTCACATTTTCATCCGTCTGTGCTGCGAGCTTTGCAGAACCTTGTTCAAAGCTGCCATCAACACCAGAAGCCAATCAGTGTGTGTGGAGAAATGGCAGGCGATCCCCTGACTGCCATCCTACTCATGGCAATGGGATTCAATACGCTTTCCATGAGTTCTAGTAATATATTAAGAGTTCGTAAAGCGATTTGTCATGTCCCAATGGCAGATGCAAAACAGCTGCTGGACAATGTCCTACAAATGAATAACCCATTAGTCATTAAAAGCTGGCTTGAGCACTACTTTAAAACCCACGGCTTGGCCGATATGGTAAAATCCAATCGTTTGGTCAGTGCCTAGAAAATAACTAGGGCATCCTTTCAAGCATGCCTTTACATAACTGCAACAGGTGAAAAACCTCTTGTTTTTATATATGAGCATACAAGCTGAATTTGGGAGTTGATTATAAAATTACCCTTAACGAACTATTCAATTCCCTTTAATTGGTTATTTTAATGGGACTTTTTCAAATTTTAACAATTTATTGCTCAACAATTCTCATTGCCACATTTAAGATTTAAACAGCTTCAATCGGATAAAGCATTTATGACATCAACTTTAATCCATTGGAAAAAAAAATTTCATCAATCTAGAGTAAAAATACAACGGATGTAAGCCACATCATTACAAATCAATTTAGGCATCTTCATTTTTGATACCCATTTTGTAGCTGATACGGTTAAACATTCATATCTTTGAACGGTCAAACAGTTCAGATGACCCAGCTCACAGGTCATCTTGATGGAGATAGAACATGAGCCAAGACGATAAAAAATGTCCTTATAGCCACTTAACCACTGATTTTGGTGCACCCGTGGTGGATAATCAAAATAGTATGACAGCAGGTGCTCGGGGTCCTTTATTAGCCCAAGATTTATGGCTAAATGAAAAACTTGCCAACTTTGTCCGTGAAGTGATTCCTGAACGTCGTATGCACGCTAAAGGTTCTGGTGCATTCGGTACATTTACAGTTACCCATGATATTACTCAATATACTCGCGCTAAAATCTTTAGCGAAATCGGCAAAAAAACAGAAATGTTTGCTCGTTTTACCACGGTTGCAGGTGAACGTGGCGCAGCGGATGCTGAACGAGATATTCGTGGTTTTGCCTTAAAATTTTATACTGAAGAAGGTAACTGGGATATGGTAGGTAATAATACCCCTGTATTCTTCTTACGTGATCCACGCAAATTCCCAGATCTCAACAAAGCAGTAAAACGCGACCCAAAAACCAATCTACGCAGTGCTACCAATAATTGGGATTTCTGGACTTTATTGCCAGAAGCCCTGCATCAAGTCACGATTGTAATGTCAGATCGCGGTATCCCTGCTAGCTACCGACATATGCATGGTTTTAGTAGTCATACCTATAGCTTCATTAATGCAGCCAATGAACGTTTCTGGGTAAAATTCCACTTTAGAACGCAACAAGGAATTAAAAACCTAACTGATGCAGAAGCTGGCGAATTGGTGGGTCAAGACCGTGAAAGCCATCAACGCGATTTATTCGATGCCATCGAACGTCAAGACTATCCAAAATGGACGCTTTTCGTACAAATCATGCCAGAACAAGATGCCGAGAAAGTTCCATATCATCCATTCGATTTAACTAAAGTTTGGCCTCATGGCGACTATCCACTGATTGAAGTTGGTGAGTTTGAACTCAATCGCAACTCTGAAAACTTCTTCCTAGATGTTGAACAATCTGCTTTTGCACCAAGTAACTTAGTACCAGGTATTAGCGTTTCACCTGACCGTATGTTGCAAGCACGCCTATTTAACTATGCGGATGCGCAACGTTACCGTTTAGGCGTGAACTATCAACAAATTCCAGTGAATGCTGCTCGCTGCCCTGTTCACAGTAATCACCGCGATGGTCAAGGTCGCATTGATGCCAACTATGGTGGTTTACCACATTATGAACCCAACAGCTTCGGCCAATGGCAAGAACAACCGCAATACAAAGAACCACCATTGAAAATCAATGGCGATGCAGACTTCTGGGATTATCGTGAAGATGATAATGACTACTTCAGTCAACCTCGTGCCTTGTTCGAGTTAATGACACCTGAACAGCAAGATGCCTTATTTGGCAATACAGCACGCGCGATGGGTGATGCGTTGGACTTTATCAAGTATCGTCATATCCGAAACTGCTATGCTTGCCACCCTGCTTATGGCGAAGGTGTTGCAAAAGCACTTGGTATGACTGTTGCTGATGCGCAAGCCGCCCGTGAGACTGACCCTGCTCGTCATTTACCAAGCTTTCTTTAAACCCTAAAACATCCAAATAAAAAGCCATCTTCGGATGGCTTTTTATTTGGAATTGGGTAACAATTTAGTCAATCTCTTATAGAAAAATAATCATGTCAAAACAATTAGATCAACTCATCCAAAGCTATAACCTGATCTTATTCGATGGCGTGTGTGTTCTTTGCTCAGCATGGGCAAATTTTATGATCAAGCATGATCTGCGTTATCAATTCAAACTCGTTTCTGTGCAATCAGATTTGGGGCAACAGATCTTAAAAAAGTATCATTTTCCAACTGACCATTTTGAAACCATGCTCTTACTTGAGAAGGGACAATTATTTACTGAATCAACGGCTTTCTTACGTGTGATGGAATCCCTTGATTTTCCTTACAACACATTACGATATGGCAAGTTTGTTCCAAAATTTGTACGTGACTTTACTTATCGACGTATTGCCCTTAATCGTTATCAACTTTTTGGTAAGACTGAAGATTGTTATGTGATTCAAGCAAGTGATAAACAGCATTTTTTATTAGATCATGTTTTAAGATGAGAAATGCTGAACTTACAATTGCACAGATTTTAAAATTCTGTCAGCTGATTATTGCCTTTCTTTGGATTTATCAAGGTTTAGTTCCTAAATTAATTTTTCAGGTAGAGGGTGAACAATACGTTTGGCAACAATTACATATTCCTGATGTGTATATACCATGGTTAGTCTCGCTTTCAGGGATTGGCGAGGTCATTTTTGGTATTCTCTTTCTGTTTATAAGACATCAATATTTGCACTGGCTCAGCATTTTGAGTTTAGTTGGGTTATTTATTTTGATTCTATTCATTTACCCAAATCAAATTTACCAAGCATTTAATCCCGTCGTGATGAATATTGCATTAGGGAGTCTTTCGCTGATTTCAATCTGGTGCCTCAACGCAAAGACTCACACTAAGCCCGAATGAAATGTCCTTCACGAATACAATAAAATGGATTGACTAATTTAGATGAAGATTTCATTGCTTGTTGTAACTCATGTTCAGGAGCACTGCGATCTTCATCAGTAAGTTGGAAAGTTCGAAAATGAATGGCCAATGAACGATGCGCATGCAAATCTAAATGCGCGTGAAAAGCATCTTGTGGATTCATATGCACATATCGCATTAACTTTCGTGGCTCATAAGCACCTATGGGTAATAGTGCAATACGTGCATCACCATATCGCTCATGTATCTGTTTGAAGTGCCCTGCATAACCTGTATCACCCGCAAAGAAACAATGTCCTGTCTTTGCTAGAAGCGAAAAACCACCCCATAAAGCTCTATTTTGATCCCGTGCCCCACGTCCAGAAGCATGTTGTGCTGGGGTATAGGCTATCTTGATTTCGTCATGAAAAGGAATCTCTTGCCACCAATCCATTTCAATCACATGTAAATGTTTTGCTAAGTAGTAACCATTACCTAAACCCGTATAAATCGGCATTTTAAATTTCTGATGCAGCCACTCCAACGTTGCCAAGTCCATATGGTCATAATGATTATGGCTTAGTAGTACTGCATGAATCGTTGGAAGCTTTTCTAAAGCGATGCCTGCTGGGCAAACTCGTTGCGGGCCTTGACCTTGCTTTGGGCTCACATAGTCACACCAGACAGGATCGGTTAAGAAGTTGTAAGGGCCTATTTGGATGAGAACGGTTGCATGTCCTACAAACCAAATCTGCCAATTATTTAAATCTGCGTGTGGTCTATTTTGTGGTAACTCAAGCATTTGATTACGCAAATTAGCTTCATGTGCGCGATCAACATTCCAAGTATAAGATTTTCGTGTCGCTAACCATTTAAATAAACCTTTACGGTCAAACGGTGTAAGCGGTTTTTCTAAATTATAAAAACGATCAATACCACAATGATCAGAAGGCTCATGTAGAAATGGAGGTTTCCCCCAAGTATGGCTCAAGCAAGATTGGGTCGGCAATTGATAGGTTAATGTCGGCTTATCTTTCATGTACTTCTTCTTTGCTGGAATTGAATCGCACAAAATTCCGATAGAATTGGGATAATGAGCAGTCCTTTACTCTAACTTTTAAAATCAATCTAATTGTATGATTTTTTTAGAGGGTTTAACTGTCTCTAAACAATCGAACTTGATCCTAACATAAGCTTGTTAGTTATGCTGATTTTATCCAGTCGAGTCAATACAATTTTAGGGAACATATCAAACTTTTCCACTATATACCTTATATAGTTTTCTTATTTATCTAATACATTTTTTATATTTTAAGAAAAAGTATATTGTTTACAAAAACAGCTACTATATAATGCACATCGAGAAGTACTTTCTAACACTCATACTTTACAATAATAGTAAGACATATTTGGATCAGTCTAATGGAATTACGCCATTTACGTTACTTTATTACTGTTGCTGAGGAATTAAGCTTCAGTAAGGCTGCGATAAAACTGCATACAGCCCAACCCTCTTTAAGCCAACAAATCAAAGATTTAGAGGATGATATTGGTGTTCAATTATTTTATCGCACCAAACGTAAAGTTGAATTAACTGAGGAAGGTCTCGTTTTTTTAGAGCAAGCACGCTTAACCTTAACCCAAGCGGACAAAGCCATTACTATGGCGCGACAAGTTGCGGCAGCAAAAGTACAATGTCTAAGAATCGGATTTGTACCTTCTGCTGAAATTAGAATTTTTCCCTATATTTTCCCTAGGTTACGTGTCAAAACCCCTAAACTGCAAATCAACACATTAAACTTAAAAGAAAGTGATCAAATCGCAGAATTAAAAAAAGGTGATTTAGACATTATTTTTATTAATCAAGACTTTCAAAATGAATATTTTGCCAGTCAATTGGTTTTGAAAGAACCGTTAATTTTTATGTTGCCGAAACAGCATCCTTTAATGGAGTTTAATGAGTTAAATATTGAACAACTGAATGGATTGGAACTGACCATCCTGTCACATAAACTTTCTCAACCATTGGCTCAAACGATTCTGAAATACAGAGATCAGCATCAAATTAAATTTAAATCGGTCCACGAAACCAACACGATCGCTGAATGTATTCAAGCAGTACAGAGTGGTTTGAGTTGCGCGATTTTACCTTCTTATATGCAAGCACTTGCGACGGATCAAATCGTTGTTCGCCCATTAAACTACCCCCTGCCGAGTCTCGATGTATTTATGAGTTTCCATCGCACCTCACCAAGCCAAGCAGCAGAACAATTTTTGGAAGAAATTAGACAAGTTTTCGAACTAGAACAGTTAGCACTTTATGCAAGCTAAGAAAAAAGCCGATTTAAACCGGCTTTGAGTTTGTCTACTTAGGCTTGCTCACTAAAAAACGCTACAAATTTTTGATAACTTTCACGCTGTTTTATATTTTCTAAATATCATTCTATTACGGGATGAATCTGTATTTGACCAATTTTCAACTGCCAAAATAGCATTGCTGCAACCATCACATCTGCTGTGGTAAATTGTTGCCCGCATAAATATGGATCAGCCTCATTTAAACCCTGAACAAAGGCATGATAAGCTTCTTGATAATCACCATAACCAACAAACATTTTATAATCAGATTTTATCTCTACACCCAACATTTTGTTGGTCGATGCTGCTTCCCAAGGTCCAGAAATAAACATAAGCCAACGATAGTACAACCCTCGCTTAGGATCATTGAGTGCTGGTGCTAAGCCCTTATCCGCGAACTTATCTGTCAAATATGCACACACTGCTCCAAGCTCATAAATCACTATATCTCCGTCAACTAGAACAGGAACTTTTCCAAAAGGGTTTATTTTTAAATATTACGGTGCCTTCATTTCTGTCTGGTAAGCCACTTCTATTCGCTCACAGGCAACCCCCAGTTCAATGAGCAACCAATCAACAACCACACCTCGAGACTGAGTATTTGTATAAAATTTAAGTGCCACTTTTTATATTTCCTTGTTTATTGGTGTTATTAAAATTTAATCGTTCACATTGTCAGTTTTTCTCAGTAGTCGAACGGCATACTTCCTGAGTCCACCATTGTTGAAAAAGTTGTTGTTTGAATTGTGGATAGCGTTCTTGGCTTAAACTTAGATTTTGCATACGATCAAGTCGAAAATCATTGAGTAATTCACACCAAGCAGCGAGCACAATCTTGTCATTATAATAACCAAGCGCAAACGGCTAAACTGTTCTCGCACTGGTGCGTTGCTGTTCATCAACATAATCAAAGAAAATTTTAACTTGAGATCGAATCGACACTCTGACTTGCTCAACCAATATTTGATTGACGGGTAACCATACGTTAAAGGCTCTTAATGTGGTTTGCTGCAATAAATTTTGCCGATGTTCAGCTAATACCGCATTTAATTTTGCTAACACTGAAATTAATGCTTCATTCAAAGCTTGGTCAGGAATACTTTTGAGCCAATATAGGGCTAAAAACATGGCTTCAATTTCATTTTCATTCAATGTCATTTGACGAAGCAAAAAATCTTCTTTGAGCTGAAACCCCAATCATGCCACTGCATCAATTTGAACGCCTTGTTCATGCAAGGTATCTATATCACGATAAACGCTACGCTGACTGATCTGCAACCGTTCAGCCAAAACTTGTGCGGTGACTGGAGAACGATATTGTCGAAGTAATTGTAATAAATTCAGTAATCGAATAGCACGACTCATGCTATCCCTATTCTTATTATTGATGATGAGAAAATCAGCTTTCTCACCATCTTATCTTTGCAAATAATGTGAATCACTTAACTTTCAGTAATCGCTGCGCGTTCTAAGATAGTTTGCAAATAAGCATGTAAATCCTGCACATTATGAGCAATCGTTAAAGGCTGGTATTGTTGCAAAGTTTCAATACTATGCACCCCATAGCTGACGCCAATACGTGGCATATTCAGATTTTCTGCCATTTCTAAATCGTAACTGGTATCCCCCACCATAATGGCGCATTCAACCGCTACATCCAACTCAGCAAGAATCTCCTGTAACATCAATGGATCAGGTTTAGACTTGGTTTCACTGGCTGCACGAGTAGTATCAAAAATCTGATGACTATTGGTTTGACTTAATACACGATCTAAACCTTTACGACTTTTACCCGTCGCAACTGCAAGCTTGATCCCTTGTTGTTTTAAGTCAGCCAACAACTCTGCCACACCACTAAACCATGCATCGCCTTTTGAATTTGCAACATAATGATCTGCATAACATTGCAAAATATCTTGCTGCAAATCTGGAACCTGCGGAAATAAGATTTGCATGACTTCGGGCAAACCCAAGCCAATGATACTTTTTGCAGCATCATCCGTTAAAGGTTGCTCAAATTGCTGTGCTGCATATTGCAGACTTGCTACGATTTGTCCAACCGAATCGAATAAAGTGCCATCCCAGTCAAAAATCACCAGTTCGATATTTTGACTCATTTCTGTTTTCTCAATTCATTGATCACTTGTTGCATATCTTCTGGCATTGGCGCTTCAATGCTTGGATAGTTTGGAATATCTAAACGCATGGCATGTAGGCATAAACGACGTGCTTCAGGGCCTTTATAGTCTGTGTTATGTCCATATTTATCATCCCCAACTAAAGGATGACCAATACTTAAACCATGTACACGGATTTGATGGGTACGTCCCGAAAGCGGTGATGCATGCACCAAAGTCGCTGTCTTAAAACGTTCAACCACTTTCCAGTCAGTCTTACTCGGCTTACCGTCTTTAGTCACACGAACACGACGTTCGCCATTCGCCAGTTCATAACGCAATAAGGGTGCATCAATCAATTGCTGATCCAAACTGACTTGTCCTTTGACAATCGCCGCATACGTTTTTTGAATTTTATGCTCGCGTAGTAAATCCTGAAGCAGTTTTAAGGTACTACGTTTCTTACTGATCATGACTAAGCCTGAAGTATCTCGGTCAATACGGTGGATCAGTTCCAAGTATTTTTTACCTGTCGCGGCACGCAAGGCTTCGATTAAACCATACGCTACACCACTGCCGCCATGAACAGCAATCCCAGACGGTTTATTCACCACTAATAAGCCTTCATCTTCGTAAACCACACGACTAAGCAGGCTTTGCGCCACTCCATCACTCACTGGTGCCGCGCTTTCATCCTTTTGTTCATAACGAATTGGTGCGACACGAATCTGATCGCCAATATTCAAACGTGTTTCTGCTTTTATTCTTTTTTTGTTGACACGTACTTGTCCTTCACGAATCAAACGGTAGATTCGACTTTTCGGAACACCTTTTAATCGGGTAAATAAAAAATTATCTATTCGCTGCCCGTCTTGATGCTCATCCACGTCAAACCAAGTGACACTTTGCCATTGTTGTGTAGAATTCATACGCTCGATTAATCCAAGATTTGCTAAATATGATTAAAAATTGATCATTTAGCTAAGTTATTTCACAAGAAACCTAAACTTAGCCCATAGGCAGATGCCGCAAGGTTTGATATATTCAGCGCACGGATACCACCGTAAGTGAGCATCAGATCAGAAATTTTATTTAGATAAAATTTTAAATCGACGAGATACTCACCAATAACTCGGATAGGTCCTAAAGAATTATGCCGACGCCGAAGGCTTATTATATCGGCAAAATGGCAAACTGTTGCGTTTAATTGTGCATCAGCACATACAGTTTGTTCAGAAAAAATATGTTGCCAACAAATTTGTTGGTTATTAAACGTAAACTGATCCACATCAGACAATTTGCTCCCTGATGTCGCATTCAGGCTAAAGCGTTGATGCATTGGAACTGCTAAGCAGAGATACGATGATCATTCCGTATCACGAGACTTCCAGGTGGATCGACTTCAATGCTTAAGACAGTGAAAGTCACCATCCAATGCACCGCTCACCCGCCAGTGAAGCGTCTAGGAACTTTGATTATGCTGGGTCTAACGATATTTCACAGATGCAAAACATGGATGAAATATCATTAGACTGAAGATTAAGGCACTATTGCTGACATCGAAATAAACGTATCAAAGCACAAACTGAATATTTACAGTCAGTGGTTTCAGAGCATCATGTACAAAGCTGCTTCTGAATCTTGATCGCGCCAATTTGATGTTTGCTCAAAAGTATCGGGCTGATTGTTTGTGTGCATCACTATTAGGTGTCACACCCATGAAACGTATGTTGATTAATGCAACCCACGCCGAAGAAGTTCGCGTTGCACTGATTACTGGTAATCGTCTTTACGATTTCGATTTAGAAAATCGTACTCGTGAACAAAAAAAATCAAATATTTATAAAGGTCATGTCACTCGCGTTGAACCTTCTTTAGAAGCAGTTTTCGTTGAGTACGGCGCACAGCGTCAAGGCTTTTTATCTATGCGAGAAATTGCAAACTCGTATTTCAAAGCGGATCCTCGTCAAACTTCAAATATTCGTGAACTCATCACTGAAGGCACAGAATTATTGGTTCAAGTCGAAAAAGAAGAGCGCGGTAACAAAGGTGCTGCGCTTTCTACTTTTATTTCTCTTGCAGGCCGTTATTTAGTACTTATGCCAAACAACCCGAAAGGTGGCGGTATTAGCCGTCAGATTTCAGGTTCTGTGCGCGAAGAACTCAAAGAAATTCTATCTTCTTTAAATGTACCTCGTGGCATGAGCGTCATTGTTCGTACTGCGGGTATTGGTCGTACACAAGAAGAATTGCAACTTGATTTGCAACATTTACTTGACCTTTGGGCTCAAATCCAAGGTTCAGCAGGTTCTGGTCCATCACCAATGTTAGTTCACCAAGAAGCAGGTGTAGTGACACGTGCGATCCGTGATTACTTACGTGATGATGTTGCAGAAATCCTGATTGATAGTGAACAAGCTTATAACGAAGCCTATAACTTCGTAAAAGCAGTCATGCCACGCCAACTTGATAAGTTAAAAACTTATACCTTGAATGAGCCTCTATTTGCTCACTTCGGTATCGAAAGCCAAATCCAAACCGCTTATGAACGTGAAGTTAAACTTCCGTCTGGTGGTTCAATCGTGATTGATCAAACTGAAGCTTTAGTTTCAATCGATATTAACTCGGCGAAATCAACACGTGGTCATGATGTTGAAGAAACTGCTTTAAACACCAACTTGGAAGCAGCTGAAGAAATCGCACGTCAACTTCGTTTGCGTGATATTGGCGGTTTAGTCGTAATCGATTTTATTGACATGACCAAAGACCGTAACCAACGTATGGTTGAAGCGAAATTACGTGAAGCAACGCAAAGCGATCGTGCGCGTATTCAATTCGGTCAACTGTCACGTTTTGGACTCATGGAAATGAGCCGTCAACGTTTACGCCCTTCTTTAGAAGAAGCGACTGGCTACGTTTGCCCACGCTGCCATGGCACAGGTATGGTACGTGACTTACGTTCACTCTCACTTTCGATTATGCGCAAGGTCGAAGAAATTGCTTTACGTGAGCGTCAAGGTGAAGTTCAAGTTGAAGTTCCAGTTGAAATCGCAGCATTCTTATTAAATGAAAAGCGTCACAGTCTGGTATATCTTGAGCAAACATCAAATGTTCGTGTGACCATATTGCCTCACCCGCACTTAGAAACCCCACATTATCAAATCCAGTACAATCCTGATGGCTTTGCTCCATCGAGTTATGAACGTACTGAAGCAACCCGTTCAAGTGAAAAAGAATTGGGGTATGAGTCTTCTGAATGGCATTTAGAAGAAGCAGAGCATCACCATGCAGCACCTGCACAAAATAATGCAGCTGCACAGCAAAAGAAAGCCACTCAACAACAAGCTGCTCAACCTAAGCAAGCACAACAAGCTGTTGCACAAAAATCAGCAAGCCCTTGCGCATGGTTAGAGAACTTATTCGTTCAAAAGCAAGCACAAACGATTGATCAATCACGTTCTGCACAAAATGCTGCCGCAGCAATTGAACAAATGATTAATAACGGTGCAGTCAGCCGTGGTCAGTTTGGTCAAATGAATACACCTGCTGCTATCACTGAGACTGCAGCACCAACCGTCAATAATGCTTATATTTCACAATCACCCGTGAAACAAGAAGCACGCGAAACATTTGAGAAAGATGAAAAAGCTCATCGCCCAAATCAATCGCAAAATCCGAAGAAACGTAAGCATAAAGAACAACGTGAACATCATTCACATGCACATGAGCAACAAAATCAAGTGCAGGAAGAAAATGTTCAAGCTTTTTCTCGTCAAGAGCAACCATCACGTCAAGAACAACGTGAGTTAAAGCGTCAGCAAAAACGTCAGCAACCACAAGAACATCAAAACCAACAGCAGCATCAAGATGCTGGACATGGTAATGATACAAGCGCGTTGCCACGTCGTGATCGCAATAACCAACAGCGTCCAAATCGACCAAACCGTCATCGTGACCAAAGTGTTTTAAATGAAACTGCTGCCGCTACACATGAAACTGTAGCGAGTCCTCAACAAATTAAAGTTGATGTGATTGATGCACCTCGCGCAGAACCAATCAACACAGCATTGATCGTAAATATTGATCAAGGTCAAAGTGAAATTGTTGCATTAAATCAACAACAGGCTAAGCCAGTTACAAAAACTGAAACAGCACCTGTTGCTGTAGAGCAAACTGAAGTCCTTGAACCTGTTCAAACAGAAAAAGTGGCTACAGAAGTTGAAGAAGTGACATCAACTGAAGCTGCTCCAGCACCTGTAAAACGTGCTAGCAATGATCCACGTTCACGTCGTCGTCATCGTGATTCACAATCATCGCCTAAAGCCGTTGTGCCTAACGTTGTACCGTCACAAATTCCAACATTAGCTCAATACACGATGAGTAGCCTGATTCGTCATGTATATGGTGAAGATTGTACTATTTTGATTGAGCAATTCGGCTTAGTGACAACATTTAATCGTGCATTACAAAAGTTTGCTGAGCAATATGCAAATACTTTAGTGCTTGAAACTGTTGCTGAAGAAAAACGTCCTGTAACCCGTGATGCTGAACTTCCAACTCAAAAGCAAACTGAAGAAGTTGAACCTGCACCTGTATTGGCACTAACTCCACCTGAAGCACCTGCTACTCGTGTTGCAAATGATCCACGCGAACGTCGTCGCTTGGCTAAACTTGCCGCTGAACAAGCTAAGGAAGCTCATATCGCTGCAAATACGACTGCTGCACCTATTGAAAGCACTGAATCGAAAGAAGAAGTGCCAGAAACAGTCGTTAATATTGTTACAGATGAAACAGTAGCCACCACTCCAGCGCAACAACCACTAGAACTAGACAGTACTGATGTTACTCCAGCAGAAGCCGCACCAGTTGAAGCTTCTGAGCCAGTAACATCGACTGAAACAGCTGAAGTTGAAATCGTAGCTGAAACGACTGAAACTGTTCAAGCTGTTGAAAAAGCTGAGCCGACTGAAGCAGAACTAGAGGATGAAGCAGCGAAGGCAGAAAAGGAAAAATCTAGCCGTCCTCGTCGCCCTCGTGGAAGACCACCTAAAAAGAGCACAACTGGCAATGAATAATTTGCTAAATTGCACTCAATAAGGCAAAGCCTAGTCATTTCGATGACTAGGCTTTTTTGTTATTTTGTCAGATTAGGTTGATTGCTCTAGGAACTTACCAGTAAAAACAGCATCAACAACAATGATGTTAATGGTTTTGTTCTAACAGATAGCCATTTTTGGACTGGTCGAAAAATAAATAGGATTGATATGAGCCAAACTACGCAGACCGATATTATTACCCTTAGTGATGTTGCTACTCGACTTCCAAACTTCATCACCAAAGTACCTCATATCCTCAATGGACTTAAACAAGCATATGTACGAACGCCAACTTCACCTGCTGGTTTAGGCATTGCCTTTGAAAAAGCAGTCAAGCGTAACCCTCAAGGCATCGCACTGTTATTTGAAGATCAAAGTTACAGCTACCAAGCACTAAATGAATGGGCCAACCAAATTGCGCATTACTATTTATCGCTTGGTGCTAAAAAGGGTGATGTCATTGCAGTGATGATTGAAAACCGTCCTGAACTGATTGCTACGATTGTTGCTTTAGCTAAAATTGGTGTCACGATCGCACTCGTAAACACATCACAAGTCGGTAAAATCCTCGCTCATAGCATTAATTTGGTTAATCCAATTGCAGTGATTGCAGGTGAAGAAGTCCGTGCTGCGATTGATGAAGCTCGCACAGAATTAAAAGTTGCTCAAGATCGCTTCCACTGGTTTGCTGATCTAGAAACACGAAAAAATGCAGGGATTGCACCACAAGGTTATGTGAACCTTGCGCAACAAATTGACCAATTTCCAAAATTCAATCCATCGACTACCCGCACCGTGACGGGTAAAGATGGTTTGTTCTACATCTATACCTCAGGTACAACGGGCCTACCAAAAGCTGTTATTTTCACACACAGCCGTTGGACTCTAGCTTACGGTACCTATGGACATATCCTTAACCTCGGTAAAGATGATGTGATGTACGTGACCCTCCCGCTTTACCATGCAACAGGTGTAGTCGTGTGCTGGTGTGGTGTGATTGCAGGTAGCGCAACCCTTGCAGTACGTCGTAAATACTCAACTAGCGCATTCTGGAAAGATGTACAAAAATTCAATGCCTCTGCAATTGGTTATGTCGGTGAACTGTGTCGTTACCTCATCGATGCGCCTGCAACTGAACAGGATCGTGCTCATCGTGTTACCAAAATGATTGGTAACGGTATGCGTCCAAACATTTGGGGTAAGTTCAAAGAACGCTTTGGCGTGCAAGAAGTACTTGAACTTTATGCATCAAGTGAAGGCAATGTTGGTTTTAGTAATATCTTTAACTTTGACAATACAGTTGGCTTCTCTCCAACACCATACGCGATCGTTGAATTTGACAAAGAAAAGAATGAATTAGTTCGCGATAAGAAAGGTCACTGCAAGAAAGTCAAAACAGGTGAGGTTGGCTTACTGATTGGTAAGATCACCAGTCGTTCACCATTTGATGGCTACACCGATCCAGAAAAGAACAAATCTGTGATTTTAAAAGATGTGTTTAACAAGGGCGACTCATACTTCAATACTGGAGACTTGGTTCGTGATATCGGCTTTCGTCATGCGCAGTTTGTAGACCGTTTAGGCGATACTTTCCGTTGGAAAGGTGAAAACGTTTCTACAACTGAAGTTGAAAACATAGTCTGCGAATATGAAAAGATCGCGGAAGCTGTGGTATATGGGGTAGAGATTCCAAATACCAATGGTCGTGCAGGTATGGCAGCAATTACTTTGGTTGATGGTGCAGAGCTTAACGAAACTGATCTAAGCGCTATGGTAAATGTATTTAAAAAATGCTTACCATCATATGCAATTCCAGTATTTTTACGCATTCAAGCCAAAGTAGAAACCACTGGAACATTTAAGTACCAGAAAAATAAACTGAAAGAAGACTCATTTAATCCGAGCAAAACATCTGAACGTTTATTGGTTTTATTACCAGGTACAAACAGCTATAGTGATGTAAATACTGAAATCTTTGATAACATTCAAAGCTATCAGTACCGTTTCTAGTTTATTTTTTAGCTAAACAAGAGGAAATCGTGCTTTTTATAAACAATCATGCAGATGTTTTTAAATTTCCTCTTGTGTTAGCTGAATAAGTTGCTAGAATACGCAACATCAAAACGAGATGGGTCGTTAGCTCAGTTGGTAGAGCAGCGGACTTTTAATCCGTTGGTCCCGCGTTCGAGTCGCGGACGACCCACCATTTAATGTTTTGAACCCCTATGGGTCGTTAGCTCAGTTGGTAGAGCAGCGGACTTTTAATCCGTTGGTCCCGCGTTCGAGTCGCGGACGACCCACCAGATTCTAAAAAACCTCATCATTTATGATGAGGTTTTTTATTTTGTGCGAACTATCTTTCTAAAAGATGACAACAACCATTAGATTACTTTAAGCATCCTTGCTCAAAGTAATCTTGCACCTAAATTATAAAAAACTTTCCAACACCGAATTTAAAAAGATATGTCCCTGCTCTGTGCAAGCAATTCGATTTACATCATCGACCAAGAGTTTTTTGTCACGTAGTTGATTCAGCGTCTCATTGATATCTTGCAAATCAAGCCCTGTGCGTTGAGTATAAAATTTCGCATCTACCCCATCATTTAAACGCAAAGCATTCATCATAAATTCAAAGGGCAATTCATCCGCTTCAATCTTTTTCATTTGGAGATGATCCGCAGGAACCTTGGCTAAATAATCCTTCGGTAAACGGGTTTTCTGAAAACGATAAATCCCATCTGGACGACTAACCTTAGCATGCGCCCCTGCCCCAATGGCTAAATAATCACCAAACTGCCAATAGTTCAGGTTGTGCACTGATGGCTTTTCCTTACGCCATGCGGAAACTTCATAATTGATAAAGCCCTGTGCCTTTAAATATGCCTCACCCTGCTCTTGTATCTGCTCCAGTATCTCGTCCTGCGGAAGCATGGGCTGGGTACGAAAAAAAACGGTATTCGGCTCAATGGTCAGTTGATACCAACTAATATGGGTTGCGCCCTGTTCTACCGCAAGTTTGAGATCAGTTAGAGCTTGTTCAAGGGTTTGTTGGGGTAGACCATGCATTAAATCCACATTGACACGCTGAAAGCCTGCCTGACGCGCCTGCTGAATGGCACTGAGCGCATTATCGGCAGAATGAATCCGCCCTAAACGTTGTAAATGTTCCGTATTAAAACTTTGCACACCAATCGACAATCGGTTAATGCCCGCTGCAAGATAATCGGCAAAAGGATCATGCTCAACCGTGCCAGGATTGGCTTCCAGTGTAATCTCGCAATCAGCTTCAAAATTCAATCGGGCTTTGAGTTGATCGAATAACCACTGATAACCTTGTGCTGAGATTAAAGACGGTGTTCCACCACCAATAAACACACTATGAATCGCGCGCCCTTGTGCCATGTCGACTTGAGTCTCAAAATCAGCCACCAATGCTGCCAGATACTGTTGTTCCAAATCAGTAGAAAGTTGACCATCAGGAACAGCATGTGAGTTAAAGTCACAGTATGGACACTTACGCACACACCAAGGCATATGGATATAAAGTGAAAGTGGAATATTTGCTGGATTTAAATGACTCAAAATGGAAGCTCAACAACAGAACCCTTTTATTTTAACATGACTCGACTCATCAACCACTCATCATCTATGCTATGTATGAGACCACCAAGAATAATGAATGATATAAATATGATCAAATTCTCAAGCCAGTTGCTACTTTTCCTCCCCCTCGCTTTAGGCGTTGGAATAGCAATGGCATTCCAGACTGCAATTAACGCCCAGCTCCGAGAACATTTACATTCCCCCATTCAAGCCGCATTTCTTTCATTTCTGGTTGGCACGATTATTCTTGCGTTTATGGTTTATTTTCAAAGCGCGGCAAAGCCAAACTTAAGTGAACTTTCACATATTCCGTGGTTTTTGTGGATAGGTGGAATACTTGGGGTTTATGCGATCAGCATGAGCATTTATACTGCACCCAAACTCGGTTTTTTAACTTTTTCAGGCTTAGTTATTTTCGGTCAATTGACCATTTCAATGTTACTTGACCATTTCGGCTGGTTAGGGACAGAGAACGCCCCTGTCAACTGGCAGCGCCTACTCGGGGGTATCGTCATTTTCATTGGGGTTATACTGACCCTACAACGCTGATTTTTCAAAACTTAAATAAGAGTATTTTTTGTGCCCCACACCCACACTGCACGGTTTGAACTTAAGCAACTGTTTCACCTGATGCTACCTATCCTGATCACACAGTTCGCCCAGGCAGGTTTAGGCTTGATTGACACGATTATGGCAGGCCACTTATCCGCAGCAGATCTAGCGGCAATCGCGATTGGTGTGGGATTATGGATTCCGATTATGCTGCTGTTTGCAGGGATCATGATTGCCACCACCCCACTGGTTGCGGAAGCACGGGGCGCAAAAACCCCTGAGAAAATCCCAACTATTGCACGCCAGTCCTTATGGGTTGCAGTCATCCTCGGCATCGTTGCTATGTTGATTTTGCAATGTATGCCGATGTTTTTACCCCTCTTTGGAGTACCTGAAAGTTTATTACCGAAAGCAAGCCTGTTTTTACATGCGATTGGCTTTGGTATGCCTGCGGTGATGATGTACGCAGCATTACGTAGTTATTCTGAAGCCTTAGGACATCCACGACCTGTAACTGCGATTAGCTTAATTGCATTATTGGTCCTGATTCCACTGAACTTTATTTTTATGTACGGTTTTGGACCTATTCCTGCTTTAGGGAGTGCGGGTTGTGGCTTTGCAACGGCAATATTACAGTGGCTAATGTTTATTACACTGGCGATTTACATTTCAAAAGCTAAGGCTTATAAACAAGCACCCATTTTCACAAAATGGGAAAAAATTGATCCTATATGGGTAAAACGCATCTTAAAACTGGGGCTGCCGATTGGTCTAGCTGTATTTTTTGAGGTGAGTATTTTCAGCACAGGCGCGATTGTCCTGAGTCCACTCGGTGAAAATGCGATTGCAGCGCATCAGATTGCAATTTCTGTGACTTCACAATTTTTTATGATCCCATTATCTCTTGCCATTGCACTCACGATTCGTGTGGGCACTTATTATGGAGAGAAAAATTGGTATGCGATGCGCCAAGTTCAAAAAGTAGGCTTGATTAGCGCAACCATTTTTGCTGCTTTGACCATGACACTGATTGCTGTAGCACGCCCATATATTGTGGCAATCTATACCAATGATATTCATGTTATTCCTGTCGCGATGTATCTGTTGTGGTTCGCAATGGCTTATCAACTAATGGATGCATGGCAAGTAAGCGCTGCAGGCTGCCTACGAGGCATGCAAGACACGCAAGCACCGATGTGGATTACCTTAATGGCATACTGGGTCATTGCTTTCCCAATAGGCTTATATCTAGCACGTTATACGATTTGGGGTGTTGCAGGTGTTTGGTTAGGATTGATTATCGGTTTAAGTATTGCCTGTGTATTCTTGATTGGTCGTTTATATTTAAACAATAAACGTTTAGCGCAACACATTAATCTCAACTCATAAGAACTTAATGCTGATTTAATTTTTTAATTGAAAGATGACAAGGATATCATCTTTCAATTTGATCAAAATGTGCGATCAATCTAATAAAAACTTTGGCTAAATCTTAAAAGATCGGGCTAGATTACATCTAAAGATTCCAACCAATAGATGCCCAATACACCCTGTAAGATCTAATCCATTCTCAATATCTACTTACATCCCTTAACATTTTGTTATAGGCAATTTAAGTTTTGTCGCCTATGATCAAAACATCACTCTAAAACTGAATCGAATGAGGTCAAGCGAATATGGCAAAACATGCAAGCTCTCCCAGTAGACGTTTTTTAAAACTGGCTGGTATGACCGCAAGTATTGCCAGCAAAAGCGTTGCCAACTCCATTCGTAATATCACCGCAGATGAAGAACAAAAAACGCAGCACGCAGCCAACTATTTCAAAATATTGGCTTACAGATTGCCGATACATTGGGTGAAATGAAAGGTGCTGTGATGAAAGTTGGGCAAATTGCCTCGCAGTATAAAGACATCTTTCCACCCGAAGTGGCGAAAGCAATTGCTAAGTTACAACGCCAAGCCCCTGCCATGCCTTTTGCTGCGATCCAACAGCAAGTCGAAAAAGAGTTAGGCAAACCCTTAAACCAAATTTTTAGCTCTTTTGAAACCGAACCATTTGCAGCAGCTTCGATTGGTCAAGTACATCGTGCGGTACTTCCAAATGGGCAAGCAGTTGTGGTGAAAGTACAATATCCAGGGGTTGACCAAGCCTGTGAAAGTGACTTAAAGCAAGTCCGCCTCGCATTGCGCTTAATGGGCGTACTTAAGATTGATAAGAAGCTACAAGATCAACTATTTCAAGAAATTCAGGACAGCCTTTCTGCTGAATTGAACTACGAAATCGAAGCACAAAACCTCGAGGTTTTTAAAATTTTTCATGAGAAGTTGGATGATCAAATCATCATACCAACCGTCTATAAAGATTATTCGTCTCGGCGCGTACTAACGCTGAGCCTTGAACAAGGTGATTCCATTGAAACCGCAAGTACATGGTCAGTTGAAACCCGTAATCAAATCGGCCGTCGTTTGATTCGCGCTTTAGGACAAGAAATGTTTTTCTTGAAGCGTTTTCATTGTGATCCACATCCGGGCAACTTCGCTTTCCGTGAAGATGGCAGTGTGATTATTTATGATTACGGTAGCGTCAAAACACTATCCCCTGAAATCATTCAACACTTTAAAGCATTGATCAATGCAGCTCGCCAAGAAGATATTGCTCAGGTTGAAGATTTATTGGTTGAACTGCATTCAATTGCTGAAAAGCAGAAATTTCCAACCGAACTGTATACACAATGGATTGAAATTCTATTACGCCCGTTAAGTACACATTATGACTTTGCCGAAAATTCATCGCATCACGATGGAATGCGACTTGTTAAAAAATCGCTGAAATATTGGGATGTATTTAAACCTTCTCCAGATACGCTCATGGTCAATCGTACGATTTCAGGACATTATTGGAACTTGATTCACCTTAAAGTTCACGACAACTTAAATGATTTATTTGAAGAGCTTGTTCCAAATTACTAAAAAACTGCCCCCTTTATTTTGAATAAAAGGGGGTGAAATATTTTACCTACAATTTATAGATCACTCACTTGAAAGCATTAGAATTGACTCTATATATTGTTATGTTATAACATACCATAAAAATAGGAGTCATTTAAAATGCGTAAAGATATCCATCCTGCTTATCAACAAGTCTTGTTTCATGATACCAATGCTGATGCCTACTTTTTAATTGGTAGCACACTCCAGACCAAACAAAGCAAAGAATATCAAGGGAAAGTCTATCCATACGTTACCCTAGATATTTCAAGTGCATCGCATCCGTTTTATACAGGTGAAGTACGCCAAGCAAGCAATGAAGGTCGTGTTGCCAGCTTTAACAAACGCTTTGCACGTTTTAATCGCAAAGGTTAATCTTGTTTTAAGTTTCATTCATTAAGCTATTAATATTGGAAGTCTAAGGCTATATCTCCTCCGCTTAGACTTCTTTTTTTATGTCTAGATTCTATACATCCTAGCGATCAGTTGATTTACCCACCACGCCAAACTCAATCGGTGTTTTCACATAGAATAAAGAAATCTCTTTACGATTCAGATAACTCAATAATTCGATTGCTTGTTCAGAGCTTACTGAAAATTGAATTTGTATAGGTCGATCCGCGAATCCAAAGAAACGAGCAGAATAAAATAAATCCTGATGATCAACACCTTCCAAACCCGCTAATACTGTCGCCCCACGCAAATTCATTTGACTTGCGACTGCCAACAATCATTCACTAATCGGTTTTCCCTAAACATTATGGTTTTGTGTCGTACAAAAAGTAATTAAAAATCCATTCATTTCATCACTTCTTGGCTATGTGGCACTAAGCCATTGATGCAGGCCCATACCTAAGATGGTAAACAGCAATGACCCAAGCACATGAATCAAAATCGCAGCACAGGCATAACCCAATTTACCACTTTGTAATAAGGTAATAATCTCAGCCGAAAATGTTGAGAACGTGGTCAATGCACCACAAAAGCCCGTGATCACGAACAGTTTGTAATTGGGGCTGAGAGAGCTTTGAGAAAAATAGGAAATTGCAAAACCAATAATAAAACCACCAACAAAGTTGACGGTGACCGTTCCTAAAGGAATATTGGGGAAAATAGGATTCAGCTTTAAACCCAAAAACCAACGTAACCATGCACCTAATACCGAGCCAAGTGCGATTGAGAGTAAAGGATAGTACATGATTTACTCCATACACTGCGCTGGAGCTAAAATGATATTCAGCATGAGTTATAGCTAATTTTCTGAAGATTTTTCATTTGCGAACTCCAAAATGGAAACAGAGCACGCACAAAACTACGCTCCCTGTTCAGGGTAACGTAGGCATCATTAGCCAAAACGGCGGTTTGTAATAGGAGGAATGCCATCTCCTTTGCTCTAAAATAACATAATTTTTAGACAACTCAACTGCTGTGTATAAACACAAAGTTATCCACAATTTATTGAGATTCTGGCAATACTTTTTCTCCCATCACATAAAAATCCAGTTTAGGAACCACAAAAGTAAAAGCTGCGGTATCATCATCTAAACCAAATTGTTGCAACAATTGAGGAGCCTGTAATTTATCAATCTCAGCAGCCTGAATTTGTTGAAATTGCACAGGCATGTTGATATCCCCCTGCGACATCCGAGTCGGTTGGTCAATCCATTCAGCCCACGCATGATCTTGATACACCAAAAATTGAACGGCCTCCTCCCATGAGGAAAATAAGCTTTGCCAAGCCTCAGGTAAACGTTTCTGCATGGTGATGTGTATATCACTGCTAAAAGAATAATCTTCATCCACGCGAATACGAGTATGAATCGCGTTTCCATCTCGTTGATGCTGAAAATTTGGCGCATATTGCGCAGGCATCACATCACTGGCGAGGCGACCACCGATCACATACAGAGCTTGATCAACGATCACTTGTTCAAAGATTACGGTCTTGGGCTTTGATTCATTTAAATAAAAGCGCCAATTACTTTGCCGAGGTGAAGGCATTAACTGGCGTACTTTTCCAAGGAAATTAAAGCCAAAATGCTGGTGCTGATAAGTTAAAATAGTAAAGATGGTTTTGCCCTGCTTTTCCCATAAAATAACAGGATCTGGATAACGCTGGCGAACTTGCTCAACATCCACCAACCAAGACAAATAAACCACATTGCTCACCTGACTTTGTAAACGCATAAAAGGAAGTATGCGCATTACCATACGACGGAGTTGCAAGACAAAACGACAGCTTAATATCGGCGCGAAAAATCGCAATGTAGACCATGGTGAGGACCACCTTAAACGGTGTCTATTCATTATTATTCAAAAGATTGATGCTCGCTTTGAGCATAAACTGCCAAGATTACAACGTCCAGTTCAAATACGATGCTGTATTTAAATGTTATGATGCGGGCATTACCTCACCAAATATGGAATTTTGAAATGGCTCAAAGCTTATTGGCACAACTTAAAGATGGTTCAGCAAAGTTTGCAGACGTATTGGCATTTATTGAAGCGCGTTATCAACATACGCCAACAGCCTTTCAAAATGGCGCACAATCAAATGCTGAAACCGAAAACCAAGGCAGCGCAAAAGTACTCAGCTTTGCGCAAATCGAAGGCTTAAATCAAGCGGAGACGCTCAGTTTATTTGCGGAACATTATGCATCTGTATTGGCGACACCTGAAGCAACAGATCATCAAAATATCCGTCAGTTTATGCAAAATGGCTGGGATGGCGTGAAGTTTGAAGGTAAAGCACTGACTGCAAAATAAGATAAAGGAGGTACTTAACCTCCTTTTTTATCATCATTTTCTATTGTAATGTTGGGTCTAACCAGTTTAGATAAATTTGTTGTTAAACTATAAAAATCGCCACCCATTTTCCCAACACTATCGAGTTGCTGTTGATCAATCATCTGCCCATCCCATAACCGATCATCAACATAAATCGATTTGACATCCAGCAATACGACTGTACCTCCAGATGCTAAGCTACTGAGCTGAATCACCTCTCTTAATTGGCATTCATAACGCACTGGTGCATATTTTACTGCCAAGGCTACGACCGCATGGCTTGGTTCAGACTCAATCTCAGCAAAATCAAACTCACTTTGCTCTGGAGGCAATACTGCACAAGATAAATTCATCTGTTCAAGCAGTTGTGAATTTACAATATGAATCGCACATTGTTGCGTCTCGATTAAATTTCTCAAAGTATCCTTATCTTGCCCATTTCTTGGATTAACTTGTGAATACCAAAGTATGGGAGGATGACAACTCGCAACGTTAAAGAATGAATAAGGGGCTATATTGGCCACGCCACTAGCAGAAATTGTACTGATCCATGCGATAGGTCTAGGCGTAATTCCCCCAACCAACAAACGATAGATCTGATTTGCATCTAACTCAGAGGTTTCAAAAATCATAATGCTTGCACTACCTACTTATGGGCGTTCGATATATTGTGGTAAATCATCTGTAATGCAGTCCCATTCTGCTTTTGACGCCGCGAAAATATGCATGCTGGGTTTTTGCTGTAAAGGTGTATCTAACGTACCAATTCTTAAACGATACAATTCTGGCTGCGCATCACGTGAGCTAATGAGTGGTGAACCACATTCCCCACAAAACCAGCGATAAACACCTGTAACAGCAAACTTTTTAACGAGGTGCTCACCTTGTACAATTTTAAAATCTCTACTACTAATCGGTGCATTAGTGGCATAAGCCGTCCCGTTCGCTTTACGGCAACGCTGACAATGGCATTGGACGATCTCACCAATTTCACCCTGAATTTCGTAGCGGATGCCCTGACATAAACAACTCCCTTGATATACTGGCGATTGTTCAGACATATCATCATACATCCTATATTTATTGACTACTCAAAACTAACACTATCCACATATCAAACAAAGTACAAAACAGCGTATTTATCTGCTTAAAAAATGTTGTACGCCTTGCCCTGCTGCTCGCCCTGTGGCAAAACAAGCCGTCAGCAAATATCCACCTGTCGGTGCATCCCAGTCCAGCATTTCGCCACAGCAAAACACATAAGGATTAGATTTCAATTGCAATTGTGGAGATAAAATATCTTGCTTGACCCCGCCCGCACAGCTAATCGCTTCTTCGATTGGACGGAAGCCATCTAAAGAAATACTGAGATGCTTGATCTGCTGCACCATTTGCTTGGCATCTGACCATAAGCTTTTATCAACGATTTCCCGAAGCAGATTAATTTTGACCTGATCCAAGCCTGCTTTACGCCAAAGATTGGTAAGAGACTGCTTCTTATTGCCCTGTAATTTCTTCTCTAATTGTTCAATACTGAGGTCTGGAAGTAAGTCTAGGTGAAGTTTTAGGTTTTTCTTTTGGCTCAGCTGTGTTCTTAAATCACGTCCCAATTTATAAATCACACCACTTTCAAAACCATAGTGCGTAATAATGATATCACCATGTGTCTTTCGCTCAGTTGTAACCCACGCATCAACTCGTTTGAGTGGCTGACCAAAACAATCTTGCATAAACGGCGACCATTGTTTCAGCACCCCAGCATTGCTAGCCTGAAATGGTTCAATTTCATCGGTGGAAAGCCATTGCTGCCACGCGCCATCACTACCTAATTGTGACCATGACACTGCTCCGCAGGCCAAAATAATCGCATCATAAGTTGCACTAAATTGCTGAGTCTGATTCTCTATCGTGAGTTGATTGTTGGATAAATCCACACAACGATGACGATAATGGAATTTTACGCCCTTCTGAATCAATCGCTTTAACCAAGCACGAAGTAACGGTGCTGCTTTCATTTCTACTGGAAACACACGCCCTGAACTGCCGACATAGGAATCAATCCCAAGACCTTGCATCCAATTTTGAATCCACTGAGCATCCCATTGTTTCACCCAAGGGCTCAACCAATCGGTACGATCATAGCGTTGGATAAATACGTCTACAGGCTCAGCATGTGAGATATTTAAACCTGTTTTGCCCGCCATTAAAAACTTGCGCGCTGCAGAAGGTTTTTGTTCAAACACATCAATTTGATAGTTGTATTGACTCAACACTTCAGCAGCCATCAAGCCCGCTGGACCTGCACCAATAATCGCAATGCGTTTAGACATCAAGGTTCTCTTGAATATTCTGCCCTTGCAATGGTGCAAAATCATCAAAACGGGTTGTATAGCCTTCTGGTTTTCGAATGATCAATTGTTGGCACAATTCACCACGTTCTAAGTACTTAATTTCAAAATGAGTACGTGCAGAATCTACTGCAATTTTCTGCTTTTCATATGGCAGTTTCCATAGCTCAATCAACTGCTGTTCAGCTTCATCAATATATTCAGGAATATTGCTTGCGAGCGTAATCGAGCCATTGGGCTGAAGACGAGAAAGTAAGAACTCAAAGAATGGCATATTCAGCCAACGTTGTGCAGGATTATGCGGCTCTGGATTTGGATAGAGAATAAAAAATTGTTCGACCTGTGCAGGATATAGGGCATGCACAATCCAAGGTAAAGCATCGGCATGAATCGGATTGAGATATTCACGCGGTTCTAGTTGATGCTGTTTTTGCATAGCCAGAAATTTTTCTTTGGTTCGTTCAATCGCATACAACGTGGTGTGTGGATTTTGCCCCGTAAACAACAAGGCATGTTTACCTTTTCCAGCACCAATTTCGACACAAATCGGTGTACTAGGAATGGCAATAAAATCACGAGGGGCTTGCATACGTTGTGCTTGAAATTGACGAATCGACATAATCTCATCAAACTATCTAGAAATCGGCATAAGTCTAACAACTCACTTTACTTTTGCCTAATCTATTTGTTTTATGTTTTAGGAATTTTCTATGCCACGTACATTTCCCTGCCCTCGTTGTGGTGAAGCCAGCACTTGGGAAGGTAATGAATTTCGTCCGTTTTGCTCAGAGCGTTGCAAACTAATCGATCTTGGGGCTTGGGCGAGCGATGAATACAAATTACCTACTCAAGATGCCCCTCAATCAGGCTTGCAACGCCAAGAAGATGATTACGAGGACTAACCTGCTTTACTTGCCACAAAAGGATTAAATTGCTTTTCATAGCCGATGGTACTCATCGGTCCATGACCTGAGATAAACTGAGTTTCATCAGGCAAGCTAAAGCATTCACGCTGAATTGAATCAAGTAATTGCTGATGATTACCTTTTGGAAAATCAGTACGCCCAATCGAACCTTTGAACAATACATCACCGGTCCATAGCAAACCATGTTTGGCATTATAGAACATCACATGACCAGGCGTATGACCAGGCGCAAAACGGACTTCAAATTCATCCTCACCCAGTTTCAACGTTTCGCCCCCCTCTAACCACTGATCAACTTTGACAGGTTGTGGGATCGGGAAACCATAGCGTGCTGAGACTTCTTGGATCATATCAAGCCAAAACTGATCTTCTTTATGCGGCCCAATCACTGGAATATTCCATGTCTCAGCAAGTTCACCCACCGCACCTGCATGATCAAGATGCCCATGCGTTAACCAAAGTGCTTTAACATTTAAACCGAGTGCTTCTACTTGTTGTTTGAGTACAGCAGCATCACCACCTGCGTCAATCAAAACAGCCTCTTTACTTTCACTATCCCAAAGAATAGAACAATTTTGGGCAAATGCAGTAACGGGTACAATTTTGACTTGCAGCATAAAAACCTCTGGCGAAATAAAACGTCAATTTAACGATGGGCTAAGGTATGAGTAAGGGCATCAAGATTAGCCTGAACGAGACTAGCAAGCAAATCAATATGCGCTTTATCGCTGTTCAAAGCAGGAATATAAGCATATTCCCCACCACCCGCATGTTGAAACAGTTCTTTATTCTGGATGGCCAACTCTTCCAATGTTTCTAAACAATCCGCCGAAAATGCAGGACTCAATACTTGCACTGATTTAACTTTTTGCTCACCCCATTGCTGTAAAATCACATCCGTATATGGCTTAACCCATTCCTGCTTACCAAAGCGAGATTGGAAACTAATAGCCCATTCATGCTCATTTAGGTGCAATGCTTCAGCGACGAGTTTCGCTGTCATACGACAACGATCAGCATAAGGATCACCTTTATCCGCATACGGCTGCGGGATACCATGAAAAGACATCAATAATTTTTCAGGTTTACCATATTGGGCTTGATAAGCGACAACACTATCCGCCAATGCCTGAATAAACATGGGATGTTGATAATAATCTTTGATTAACGTCAGACCGGGTAAATGGCGTTGTTTAGGAATCCATTTTGCAAAAGCATCATAAAGGGGTGCTGTTGATGTTGCGGAATACTGAGGGAATAAAGGTAAAAGGATAACGTGCTCTTGTGGATTTTTTTCAAGCTGCTCAAAAACACCATATATGCTGGGTTGCCCATAGGTCATAGCAGGAACAACCGTCAAATCAAAAGGCTGATTTTCCGATTGTAAGCGTTGCTTCACCAATTCAGTTTGCTCAAGCACAATTTCTCGCATTGGTGAATCTTTTGACCATACAGAAGCATAAGCTTCAGCCACTCTTTTAGGACGGAATGTCAATACAAATAAATGTAAAATAATCCACCAAATCGGTTTCGGGATTTCAATTACACGTGTATCGGATAAAAATTGTTTTAAAAATCGACGTACTGCTGGCACAGTGGCTTCATCTGGCGTACCTAAATTTGCTAAAACCACAGTCACTTTTGGTTTTGGTGTAGCTGACATAGATCGCTTCCGCTATAGCTGAATTTCTTCAATTACTTTAGCAGTTTTATGATTATTTTTTAAATTGAATTAATGCATAGTCTTAAATTGAAAAATCCGATTACTATCCAAAATGTTACTTTCTAATAACTTCTGCCCTTTTGAGGTCAATTGCCATAACATCCGTTGGCGATCATCACGACCAGTTGGCATAATCCATTCATTTTGACGCATTTGTGTTTTAATTTCATGGAGTGCACGAATATTGATTTGCGCGCGAGAAACAGCATGCGCGCGTGGCATTTCCTTGCGCGCATCATCCAGACCCGTTTCATTTAGATATTCATTCATGCGCTTGGAAAAATATTCTTCAGGTGTTGGAATCACAAATGATGAACCAAGCACATTCAGTAATTGTGCCCATGTCATTTTACGGAATGGTTTAACTTCTTTGAAATTACCATCTTGATAAGCATGCATACGATATTCAAATGAATAAATCTCATGCATTGATACCTTTGGAACAGTTGCAATCGGATCGACTTCTCGACTTCCAACTTCAGTTTCAAGTTGTTTTACTTTTGCACGCAAACTGTCAATTTCATCTTGTAAAACTTGCGTATTTTGCGGACGCACCCAACCGACCACAGGATAACGCTCTAACATTTGTGGCATATTCGAACGTACCGCAAGTTCTAAATCACGCAAAGTCCGATAAGTAAAAACTTGATCAACTTCATGTTGAAGCTGTTTTCTAAACTCTTTGAATTTTTCTCTCAATTCTAGTTTATGATCATGTAATACAGCATCACGTGATTCAGGATCTGAATGCATGAATACAATCACAGGTTTCTGCTTCGTCATGGCGTAAATATACTCCAGATGCATGTAACCGACACCTGAAACGGATTGTTCGCCATACTGACTACCTAATAAGATTACGACGTAATCACAGTCATCTATTTGACGACGAGCAATAGAGGTACTTAATGGTGTACGCTGTTCTAAGCCCCACGAAAAGAAACCCATCCCAACCAAAGTTTGAGTCAAGACTGCTCGCTCTGGTTGCATTTCATTGCCAGACGTAGAAATAAACACTTGATAACGGGTATCTTGCATAGGCTAAGCCTCAATTCACTGATCAATAATTTTAAGCTATTTTGCTTAAATTTTATTAATAGATAACCTAGATCAAACCACAAATATGATTAGATTTTAAGCACTTAAGCAGTACTTTCATCCAAATTGCGAATCGTCCATGTTATTTGTTCTGGTACTAGATGTTTGAGCAATAATGATAACTCAATCGCATTATTACCACTGACATAACATTCAATACGTGTAATATTATGACTTATTTTGTCACATAATAACCTATTTTTTATTAAAATATATGCTGTTTGTCGTGCAACCGCTTGCCCAGAGTCAATTAACTTTAACTTTTCACCAAAAACCTGACGAATCGCATCTTTTAGGAAGGGATAATGGGTACAACCTAACACTAAAAAGTCCGCACCTTGAGCAACAACAGGCTGTAAAATTTCTTGCAATACATTCAAACAACCTTGACTCATTTGCTGACCTGACTCCACAAAAGGTACCAGTTTTAAACTGGTTACAGCGAGAACTTTCACCCCAGCAGGTTCAGCAAATTTGAGCATAACATCTTTAATCAATTGACCACGAAAAGTTGCTGGTGTTGCTAACACTGCTACAACTTTAGATTGGGTTTGGATCACAGCAGGCTTCAACGCAGGAACTAAACCTACGATTGGAAAACGCTCACCATAATAATCTCGCAAATAATCCAAACTAAAAGCTGAAGCAGTGTTACAAGCGACAACTGCAATTTTGCAACCTTGTCGATACAACCACTCAATTGCTTGAGCAGTAAGCTTGCGAATCTCTTGATCTGAACGCGCACCATAGGGAACATGCGCTGTATCTGCATAATAAAGAATGCGTTCATTCGGTAAATGTTGTGCAATTTCTTGTGCAATCGATAATCCACCAATACCCGAATCAAAAACCCCAATTGGCGCATCAGCAGATGCGTGTGGCATAGGATCCAATAAGAGAGGCATAGGTTGAACAACTGTCATACACACGTGAGCACTAATTTATCTAATCTTTTAAGCTTAAACCTCAGGTGCTCAAATGCAAGATCAAATCACCACTTTTTAACGTTAAAACAGCCTGACCTTGAGCATTTTCAGACAAAGAACCATAGTTCACGAGATGATAAAAACTTTGTCTCTGGATTAAAGCATTGATACCAAAACGTATATGTACATATGGGCGTAATTCACCTGCATATTCACGCATAAAAATAGGGTGTGTTTCATCCACAATCACGACGTCCTGATTGGTTGTAGAGACTTGCAAATAAGATTTTCCATCGATTTCAATTTGATCCACATGATTGATTAATAAAGGCTCATCTTCTACCTCAATTTCAATCTGCTCTACAGGTGTTTTAAGATAAAATTTACCCTCTTCTTTCCAAAGCACTTTAGTAAACAAATCCAATAGCGCCTGCCGCTTGATCAATTGACCTTCGTGCCACCATTCACCATTGGCTTTTACTTTCAAATCCATTTTGCCACAATGTTTTGGATGCCATTGGTCTAAAGGTGGAATTGACCTTTTGTGACTTTGCTGTACATCTTTTAAGTATTGTGAAATATTCATTAAGTTTTTATCATCAGAAAACATGATTTTTCCCTGATTTTCTAAAGAGTTTTGTGAAGAATCATTTTCATTTATCATAGTTTATGCCTTGCTGACGAGAAAATATGACCGCTCAGCCAATTGGCGAGCCCAAGGTTTAAAACTATACTATCCCAAATGTTTGCAAGCACAATAGTAGCATTTGTGTTTGGCAATTCAGAACACTCATGGCAGCACCGAATCGCAATATTACGGTTGCCACCCTTAAAAATATGAGGAGTCCTACATGGAACACATCGAACGTGAAGCGATGGAGTTTGACGTAGTGATCGTAGGCGCAGGGCCTGCGGGTTTATCTGCTGCGATTAAAATTCGTCAATTAGCGATTGAAAACAACCTACCTGATCTTTCAGTGTGTGTTGTTGAAAAAGGCTCTGAAGTAGGTGCGCATATCCTTTCTGGTGCTGTACTTGAACCACGTGCCATGAATGAATTGTTCCCGAACTGGAAAGAAGAAGGTGCGCCACTCAATGTACCTGTAACGGGCGACGAAACCTATTTCTTACTTTCTGATACGAAAGCACAAAAAATGCCGTATTGGATGGTACCAAAATCAATGCACAACGAAGGCAACTATGTTATTTCCCTCGGTAATGTTGTGCGTTGGTTAGGTCAAAAAGCTGAAGAGCTTGAAGTTTCTATTTTCCCTGGTTTTGCTGCCTCTGAAGTGCTTTACCATGAAGATGGTACTGTGAAAGGAATTCAAACAGGTGATATGGGGATTGGCAAAAATGGTGAGCCAACACATAACTTCACGCCGGGTTATGAACTCCATGCAAAATATACGCTATTTGCTGAAGGTTGCCGTGGTCATCTTGGTAAGCGCCTAATTGCTAAATATAACCTAGATAAAGATGCTGATCCGCAACATTACGGTATTGGTATTAAAGAACTTTGGGAAATTGACCCAGCTAAGCATAAGCCTGGTCTAGTGATGCATGGTGCAGGTTGGCCATTATCTGAAACAGGTTCTGCGGGTGGTTGGTGGTTATACCATGCTGAGAACAACCAAGTAACTTTGGGTATGATTGTGGATTTATCTTATGAAAATCCAAATATGTATCCATTTATGGAAATGCAACGTTGGAAAACTCACCCAACGATTAAGCAATTCCTTGAAGGTGGTAAACGCATTTCTTACGGCGCACGTGCAGTTGTAAAAGGTGGTTTTAACTCTTTACCTAAACTAACATTCCCAGGCGGTTGCTTGATCGGTGATGATGCTGGTTTCTTGAACTTTTCAAAAATCAAAGGCTCTCACACTGCAATGAAGTCAGGTATGTTGTGTGGCGAGGCTGTGTTTGAAGCAATCGCAGCGGGCGTCGCAAAAGGTGGTGATCTCGCAATTGCTCGCGTTCTTGAAGGTGACGATCATTTTGCTAAAGAGTTAACGACTTACACAGATAAGTATAATAATTCTTGGTTAAAAGAAGAGTTATATCAAGCACGTAACTTTGGTCCAGCGATGCACAAGTTTGGTACTTGGATTGGTGGCGCATTTAACTTTATTGATCAAAACATCCTTAAAGTACCATTTACATTACATGACTTAAAACAAGACTTTGCTGCACTTAAAACTGTAGATGCATCGACGTTCAAACCAAACTATCCAAAACCAGATGGTAAGTTGACCTTTGACCGTTTATCTTCAGTATTCGTATCAAATACAGTGCATGAAGAGAACCAACCTGCTCACTTAAAGCTAACTGATCCATCAATTCCAGTGAATGTAAACCTACCGAAATGGGATGAGCCTGCTCAACGCTACTGCCCTGCTGGTGTTTATGAAATCATGGAAAATGATGATGGTTCTAAGCGCTTCCAGATTAACGCAGCAAACTGTGTACACTGTAAGACTTGTGATATTAAAGACCCTTCACAAAACATTACTTGGGTAACCCCTGAGGGTGGTGGTGGTCCTAATTACCCTAACATGTAATTAGTATACAAACATGTAATCTATTACATAGCCATTACTCAAAGCCCTGATTGAAAAATTGGGGCTTTGTTACTTTTAACATGCAAGCTAAAACCAATTCAATTTTTTCTTTTTATCGATATAAAGGAAAGGTTTTTAAGTAACTCAAACATCAGAATATTCAATGGCATGAAATTACAGCTATTGCCAAGTTTGAACATTTGCTTAAAAATAGCTTGATCAAGGAAGCATAACAAATTAAGGAATCGCCCTGTCGCAAAAGGTCGGGGCTTATTCATAGCATGACTATATATTGGCCAATAAAAATTCATAAGCAGGACTGTCTATTTTCCAAAAGTCACCAAACTCTCTCCAGTAAACAAATGCCTGATCTTTCCCACCCATAGTGATATATCCCTCCTCAAATTCAGCAGGTTTAGGATGACGTTTTTTCTTGAGTTCTCGAGCAACCAGTGGAAAAGCAGCTTTTGCTTCAGAAAATGTGGCTTTAGCTCTATCCATATCTTGCTGCATTAATGCAAACAATACTTTTCCATATAAAAATTCAGGGCTATGGTCTTCTGGATACTTGGTATCCAGCCATTGCAATTTTAATTTATTCCCTGTTTCAAGAAAGCGTTTTAATAACAGATAGCGTGCTCCCTGATTATCATTTGGGGATATCTTCACTAATCTTGTAAAAATCTGCTCCGCTTCAACAGCCATCGGTGTATCAGCCAAATGTAAGGCTAAATTAAAGCAAGCCCTTAAAAATGGACGGTTCTCAATAAAGCCCCATTCTAATAAATCTTTATCCCAGTTAAATGTAGTGGAAAATGCTGCCAATCCAATACGATGAGCCTCACGCAAAGCAAGATAAGATTCCATTTTTCGACCAGAATATTTATAAACCAGCCCAAGATGAACCCAAGCATCAATATGTTGGGGATACTCTGAAAGTAGCCTAGTTAGAGTCAACTCTGATGCAAGTAAACTGCCTTGAGACAAGTAATCCAATGCTTCATCAAATTGCTGATCTATATCCTTATCAATCAAAGCTTCAAAAGCCCACATGTGTTTTTCAAGCTGTTTTAATTTCACTGAATCATTTCCTCAAATTTAATTCAATATCCAGACTACCCTTTCTGTACCAAGTAGCGATATTCAGTGTGACTATTTTCATCGAGACTTTCTTCTTTTAATAATAGTTCATGCCCTAAATGCATACAGAATTTTGGAATATCCCATGAGGTTGACGGGTCGGTTGCCAACACCTCCACAACATCACCCGACTTTGCCTTGCGGATAGCCTGATGCAGCATCATCACAGGCTCAGGACAACGTAAACCTCTAGTATTAAGTTGAACAGTGGGAAGTTGAGGTTGTTCGGACATCATCATACTCATATATTTTAATATTCACATTTTAACATAAAGTAAGTCGATAAAAATCATCAACAGCTTTTTGAAAAACTGTACATTTTTCGCATCGTTTTATTGATGCATATCCGCTTTTTCTTCGGTATGATGAAAATCATCTAATTGATATAGAGAGTCTTTAGGAAAGATCATGGTCGAGGAATCCAGTCCGTCGTGGGGTATGCGTGGCTTAAGAAAATGGTTAGGTACTGCACCTGAAACCCGCGATGAATTACTCAGGTTAGTTCAAGACTCACGTCGTTTTTTAGAACCAGATACTGTTGCTATGCTTGAGGGTGTTCTCGATCTACCAGCAACAAAAATTCGGGAAGTCATGACGCCACGTACAGCAATTATCAGCTTACAGGAAGATGACCAGTTACTTGATATTCTGCATGTGCTGATTGATTCAGCGCATTCACGCTTCCCTGTGTTTTCAGCAGATCAAAGTGACAATGTAGTGGGTATCCTGTTGGCCAAAGACCTATTGCCTTTCTTAACTGAGCGCAATGTCAAAGTCGATATTCGCGCTCTGATGCGCCAACCTTTGTTTGTACCTGAAAGTGCACGTTCAGACCAAGTGTTACGTATGCTCAAAAACACCCAAACACATATTGCGATTGTCATCGATGAATATGGTTCAACTTCTGGCCTAGTCACCCTTGAAGACATTCTCGAAGAGATCGTCGGTGAAATTGAAGACGAACACGATATTGCCGATGAAGAAGCGCTATATATAGTACCTGACAATGATCCAACTACAGCCAATACATGGATTGTGCAGGCACTTACACCAATTGAACATTTCAACACTATTTTAGATGCTGATTTTTCTGATGATGAAGTTGAAACTATGGGCGGTTTGCTGCTGCAAGAGATTGGTTTAGTGAGCGATTTACAAGGTCAAACCATTGAGCTTGGAGATTGGCAATTTACCATTATTGAAGCAGATGCACGCACTATTCATCTGATTCGAGCTGTACGTCAATGAGAGCCTATTTTGAAAAGCTGTTAAAAACTTCTCAACCGCAAAAACAGTTACCCTTTATTTTCCCTCTTTTGATTGCACTCATTTCAGGTGCAATCTTTAGTTTAGCTTTAGCACCTTATTATTTTTGGTGGCTGGCGATTCTATCACCAGCTCTATTATATGCTGTATTACGTCAGCGTAACCCACGCCAAGCTTTTGCGCTAGGTTGGGCCTATGGTTTTGGTTTATGGTTTGTCGGTGCGTTCTGGCTGTACACCTCCATCCATACCTATGGCGATACCAATGCCTTTTTAAGCATCCTGATGATTGTCTTTATGGCAGCCGCAATGGGCTTATTTACTGCTTTTCAAACATGGCTGTACCGTCGCTTTTTCCCAGAAACACCACTCACCTTTGCACCACTCTGGGTGCTATTTGAGTGGGCAAAAACTTGGGTATTCACAGGTTTTCCGTGGTTGTTTGCTGGATATGCATTTACTGAACGGCTACTGGATGGCTATGCACCTTTATTTGGCATTTATGCAGTTTCATTTGTGGTCATTGTGTTGGCATGTGCTTTGGTCGAAATTTTAAATCGTCGTTGGTTCTGGGCTATTCCTTCTGCACTACTGATAGCGGGTGCATGGGGTGCTGGATTCATCCAGTTTGTTCAGCCAAAAGCTGCCAAGCCACTGAGTGTGTCTCTGATTCAGGGCAATATTCCTCAAGACCTGAAATGGCTGACTGAATACCAGATCAAGACTTTAGAGATTTATGCAACCCTGACCCGTGCGGAATGGGGGCGTGATCTTATCGTTTGGCCTGAATCATCAATTCCCTTATTTCAAACGGATATTCCAGACTTTTTAAAAGCAATGGATATTCAAGCAAAAAAAGCAGATAGCGCTTGGGTGACTGGCATCCCTTACTGGGATCTGCCAAAGTCTCAACAAGTGGGTGAACCCTTATATTACAATAGTATTATGGCATCAGGCAGTGACTCGCATGGCTTGTATAAAAAACAACGTCTTGTTCCATTTGGCGAATATATTCCTCTTTCAGGAATGCTGAAATGGGTTTTACCTGCGATGCAAAATGATGTCAGCATGAGTGGTTTCTCGCGTGGTGAGACCAATCAGAAGCCACTGATCGTAAAAGGTCATGCACTTGCAGCCGCAATTTGTTATGAGGTCGCCTATCCAAACCTGACTCGCCGCAATGCATCCAATAGCGATTTTTTAATCACGGTTTCAAATGATGCGTGGTTTACAGGAACAGCAGGTCCTTGGCAGCATCTACAAATGGTACAGATGCGCGCCAAAGAAAATGGTCGCTGGTTTATTCGTGCTACCAATACAGGCGTGACTGCGTTTATTGACCACAATGGCCATATCGTGAAACAAGCACCTCTGGATGAAGAGTTCGTATTACGTGGTGATTTACCTGCAATGCAAGGGCAAACGTTATATAATCGTTTGAGTGATTATCCAATCTTGATTTTCTCACTATTATTGTTAGTGATGGGATGGGTTTATCGCCCACGTAAAGTCGATGTTTCCTTTAAGTCACGGCGGTAAGATGAAAAGAGCGTTTGAATCAACGCTCTTTTTTTATAACGGGATTGATCTTTGAGTTACAAGGCCAATGGCAATTGCACAGATAAATATGCAACCAGACTTGATAAAAACAACATCGGAATATAACGGTAAGCCTTAAACAACAATTGCTCATATCTGGAAATCATCTCCTGATTATCCCATACGGTTGTTTTTAAGGCACTTAGAAAACACAGTACAAACCATGCGCTCAACATACTCAATGCAAAAAAGCCAATCATAATTTGGCTACTTCCTTCCGTGGCTTGCCATAAACTTAAAGCCCCTTCTGTAATCGGCAATAACATTAAAATCAGTAAGACAGATTTAAGCATTGCCCAATGAAACTGATTCAGTTCATCCAACATAAAAAATGCTTTCATTTGCTCACTCCATGCCTGGGCAGAGTAAAACTTGAAGTGCGACATAAACCACCTAATTAATTTAAAGGGTTTATGGAGTATATAAAATTGTCATACCATCATCTTAACTTTGAAGATCGTACTGCATTAATGCTTGAGTCAAGA
>JACCDZ010897590.1_pt1 | contig 37375 bp, 45 predicted proteins | sample 7449551 | NCBI WGS metagenome assembly JACCDZ01 (sample SAMN15323452, study PRJNA562643) | freshwater metagenome | isolation source: river surface water | place: USA:Blue River Watershed | collected 2017-08-18
ATACACGATCCGCACTAGTTGATGTCGCAGAAAATAGGACTACGTCATCTGGGGGGTTGCTTCCAGACGGCCCTCCATAAAGCTTTACAGCGTGCGCGTCCGGTGGGCTGGTGGACGGGTCTGAGAATTTTGTCCCAAATCCGCTTGCGTCAGACCAAGCCCAAGCGACTGTTGTAGGCGCTGATGAGGAGCCTCCGATAATTACCGCGTTTCCGTCTGTAGAAAACGTCATTACCCCGTTACCGCCAGAGAAGTAAACACTTGTTACTGGGTATGTGGACGGCGCTGTATAGCGAGTCCCAAACCCAGAAGAGTCGCTCCACGGATAAAACGCGACGTATCTTCCCGTCAGAGATGCGTGGATAAAGCCTACTGCTGTTTTTTTCTGGTTGGCCTGAACGTGGTAAGTATTGTTGGCCGGTAGAGAACCCGGATTTGAGTACTTCGTTCCGAATCCTTGAGACCATCTGTAAGCGTGTGCGCGAGTAGTCCCTGTAGTTGCAGCAAACACGGTGGAAGCGCCGTATGTCCTGCCATAAAGGTCTGCGAAAGATATCGACTGGCTTCCGCCAAGCCTGTTAGCCGTCGTCCTTACAGCCGCATCTCCAAGGCTTGTTGTAGCCGTAGAGCCTTTCCGGATCTCAAGATTAAGATCCGAAAAGGAAATCGGGCCTGAAGCAGGAAGAGCCATTAGTAGTTAGGCGGCAGGCAGAACGGGGGCGGCAAGAACAGGCTCAGGGACAGGCTGCCACGGAAGCGGCTTCTGCTCCATAGCAAGCTTCTCGGCTTCCTTGGCCACAACCATTGCGATGTGCGCTTTGATGCTGTCGATAGTAGTGTCATTCTCTACCCACGAAACCAGCTGCTCCTCAGTGAGTGAGGAGAACGCAGTAAAGCTTTCCGGGTCAGCAGCGCCAAGCTTGACGGTAGTCGGAAGATTAAATTTAGCCTCACCGTCAGTGCCAGTAACGGTGACCTCGACTTCCTTAACGACATCCGTTAAGCCGTCTTGAGCCGCCACACGAACAGCGTTTATCTTGTACGAGTAAACGAGAGCCATGTCAGCCTCCTAATGAAGTCGTGATTTTATCTCGGCCAGCTCTTTTTTGAGCATGACCAGTTCCTTTGCAAGCTCGACGGCAGAAGCCATTGCGGCATTTCCGTACGACACGGAGAGCGTGCCCATCTCGTCAGTCGCCTTGGTGATTGCTTCGGGCAACAGTCTTTGGAAAGACTGCGCACCAATGCCGACCTGCGTGATCTTCTCGCCATCGATTCGGTCGTAGATGCCTACCTTGACTTGAGCCAGTCGCTCGACGTAGTTCTCTGGCATCTCGCGCCAGTTGGTCTTGAGCCGCTCATCTGAGTACGCCGTGACGTTTCCGGATGCCCTGATCGAGTACGACATCGACGATGCAAATCCGCCGTTGATCAGGATAAGCATTCCGTGGCTGTCTAGGTTCCCTGCTACGCCGCCTGCGTTCGGGTGCGACCACGCGATACCATAAGCGTTGCCCGTAGTTGTTCCGTCCGCTGCAAGCTGATAAGAAGTTCCCATCATCCAGACGTGCTGGAAACGATCGGAGGCGTAGACGCCGTTCAACCCTCGCCCATAATTCTGGCTGCAGACGATTTGGTTAGTAGAATAGATGCTTCCTCCCTCGCTGTATGTGTCGCTGCCATTGCGATACATCGTGCCATACAGCCAGTTGGTGCTTGTGCTGTAGATGCCAGCCGGGTGATAAGTGGCTTCTCCAGTACCGGCGACGTTCCCGTTTCCACGATAGGCGTACGAATACAGGGTGTTGACGACGCGAACGTTGCTATCGCCGTTGCCAACGCTGAATATTTCAGATCCAGCCCACGGGCTGTTGTTGTAAAACCGCGTGCCTCCGTAGGTGGAGCCGATATCAATACCGGTGTGCCACGCCAGTTGTAGCCGCGTGTAATTACCAAGACCACCGCCACGGTCGTACTTCCTCGTGTAGATCATGTAGTACGGATTCCCATCCGACCGCTGCCCCCACGAAATGCCTGAGAATGTTACTACGTCGGAAGGGTCGTTTTCTGAATCAGCAAGATTTAGGTGGCGCGTAACACCGCTACCCGTGCCTTGCCGGAACAGGAAGTTGCCGTCGTAGTCCATCCAACGATTCGAGCGAAACCCACTACCCGACAGAATGACACCGCCTGCGGTGAGCGACGAAGGTGTACGCAGCGCACGAAGATCGCCCGTGATGTTTGTAAACGACTCGGTGGTGGTTTGGGCTGACTCCCAATCACCGACCATGTTCATTACGTTGTCGTAGAAACTGCCGTTGTGAATCTTACGAAGCACAATTGTGCCGTATTCCCACGACGAACCAGCAGTTCCGAATACAACGCAGAACCGCCCGTTCTTTACACCAAGGCGGACTTCCTTCGCGCAAGTCCCAATGACGTTCGCGCCGACGTTGTACCAACTCGTAGACCAGTTGTGCCCGCCAACTATTACGGTACTGACAGAGTTGCTGTTGTACTCGTAGATGTCGAACACCATGTGAACCATGCCGTAGTTCCCAGTGGTTCCCGGCAGATAAAAAATGACCATGCCGGTCGAGCCGCCGCCTGCACTCCAGCTAACATTCGGTCGCGCAATGTTATTTCCCTGCTCGAAGTGCGAGCGAATGGTCATGTTGCCTTGGTTACTGATTGCGGCCACATTCCCAAGAGACTCGACTTCGCGGAACACCCATCCGCGATGCGGCGTGGAGTTCATCGTAAAGTACGTCGCCCAATCTGCGGAAACGGCTCCATACGTGCCGAAATTTCCGGTCTGCGCGAAGAACAGTCCGTAAGTCGGGGAGGTTGGCGAACCGCTATACAAGTTGATACCGCGCCCGTTAGCGGCTGCGTCGTTAACTGTTATTCCGTTGGTCGCGTACGTGGGCTGTGAGAGCGTAATTGAACTCGACTGCATATCAATCAGCGGCTGCGAGCCATAGCCGTAACGATTAAAAATGAATTGGCTGGCGCTAAATGTGTGTACGCCACTTACGGAAGTTGAGGTTGAAGACCACGAGTTGACGTTTCCAACGGTGCCGCCGTAGTAAATCTGCCCAGTTAGATGCGAAGTGCCTTGTACGCCAAGGTTTGCATCAGTGTTGTTAGAGCCGCCTGCGGTGATCTGCGGTGCGCGGATTGCGCCTGACAGAACGCCGCCGGCTGCTGTAAAAACTGAGTTTCCGTTGTAGCGGAAAGAACCGTTGCCATCACCAGAATTAAGGTCTAGGTTGCCGCCAGTCGCTCGCATATTCCACGAGCGAACACCGGATTGATCAAAACGTAGGTAATTCGATCCAAGCTGAAAGTCCGTGTTTACCGCAATTGAGCTTGGCGTTAGCGTCATCCATGCGCCGTCATAACCAGTTCCGATCCATGCATAAGACAGATCGTTGTTGCTGCCAAGCGCACCGAACCCTGCACGGATAGTCCCAGAACTTCCTTTGAAGTAGGTACCCATTGACCAGCCGCCGCCATTGGCGGCAGTAATGAATAGTGCGCCATCGCTAGGAGAAATCTGAATTGGGCGACTGCCAGTGATGGTACCGCCGGTCAGAGGCAGGGCGTAAGAGCTGTAGTTGCTGCTATTGAGTAGCAGCTTCCATGCGTTGTAGCTCGATAACCCGCTGCCGCTTCCGCGAATCCAGAGGTTGTCGTTGTCTGTAAACCCGAGCTGTCTCGTTCCTCCGCCGGAGGAGTCACCCCATTGCTGGAATGTCATCACGCCGTGATATGTACCGCCATCGCTCAACGCGTCGGTGCTGTTTTGAACGAAATCGAAACGCACCTTGCTGCCGCCAGTCTGCGGCCCCTGCACAACGCCGCGTGTGTCTGGAACGCCAATAGCAATACTCCACGTTCCCTGTGCGCCGGTGCCGGTCTTTGATGGAGCGTAGTCGTTGTAGTTTCCGGCGTGGAGGATCGTGCTGCCGTTGACATTTGCACCAGTGTTAAGGGTAACAATGCCGCCGTTTTCGCATATTTTTATGTTTAACGGGGTCGACGTACCAAAATCATACGCATCTAGCTTTAGAACTGTTCCGTTGTTGTAAAGGTAAATCAGCTTGTTGCCGCTAGTTGCGCCTACGGCTTCTGTGCCGTAGACGCCGTTATACGGGGCAATAGTTGCGCCACTAAATCTAGCTGTTCCACTGCTAACTAAATTTCCAGTCAACGTCCCGCCGCTCAGCGGCAGATAACTAGACAGCGCAGAGCTTGTGATGTACCCACTAGGATTCGTAGCGTTGTACGGGGTGAAGCCAAGTGCGGACGTAACCTGACCAGAGGTCAAGGAAAGCGTTCCGCCGAGTTCAAGACTGCCGCTGCTTGTGACAGAGCCAGTCAGGGTAAGACCACTGACTGTTCCGGTTCCGCTGACAGAGGTAACAGTGCCGACGTTAGTTGTGTAACCGGCAGGGTTGGTCGCGTTGTAGGGCGTGTAGCCGAGAGCCGTGGTTACATCAGAACTAGTGACGCCGGTACCGGCTGTAACACGACCCTTAGCATCGACAGTGACCTTGGTGTACTGACCAGCAACAACGCCGCTGGCAGCCAGGGTCATAGCCACGGACGAACCGGTGCTACCGGTTCCTGTTACGTCGCCAGTGAAACTAAGCGAACCAGACGGGGCCGGTTCCCACACCGTGTTAGTACCGTCAGTAGAGAGGTACTTACCGGTCTGGCCAACCTGGGACGGGAAGAAGCTGTTCTTAACAGCAGCAGACGGCGTACGTACTTCGGATGTATGAACGTACTGCGGGTGGTCGTCATCCGTTAACCCCGACAAGTTGCCATGGTCTTGGACGAGAGCGGCTGCAACGCCAGCAGACGAGATGCTACGTAGGTCGTAGACCGCTATGGTGCTCGACTTAACGCTGTTCGCAAAACCGTCCTTGTACTGGTAGATGACCTTGTACAGCGGACGGAACTCAACTGACGGGAAACCGTTGAGATTAAGACCCTCAAAGGTCATCGCCTCGGCAACAGACACCTGGTTAGTTGGAGCCTGGCTAATAATCGAGACAACAGGATACGTCAGGTTGTTAGTGGCTAGAATCCACGAGACAAAGTAACTGTTGTTGGTAACGCTAGCAGTCGACCACGTACCGCCGCTGTACAGGTTGTACTGCGGAACACCGGAGACAACCTTAAACGGGAAGTTCGTCGGTGCGTCTATGACCCAAGCAGAGCCACTAAGATAGAGAACAGGGATGCGAGCAGGGCCAGACAGATCCTGCTGCCACGTACCTGCGACAGGCGTATTAGTCGAGACGATATCGACCTGCATATCTTCATCGAAGAACGTGCCGCCTCCGATATCAATCTGTGCATCTGCATCAGTCGCTCCTAGACCTGTAGTGGTATACCCACTTGCAGCAAACCCATTGGCAATGGCGGCACCGCGAGTACGATGTAGGTACTCATGCGTCTGCCAATCAAGCGTAATACCGTGTCGTTCATCGGCAAAGTAGATGGCTTGTTGAGTAGTCGCGTTCCAGTACACGTACGCGGTAGGAGCATGCTCCTCCCACGTAAAGTAGCTCATCTGCGTCGAGAGAACGCCCGAAGCGCTGAAATAGATGAAGTGCAGGCCAGTGGTGTTGGGGATGGTTACCAGCTGGACAGCCGTGTACGTGTACTTAATACCCTTACAGTAGACGTCGAACGACGCTCCTGTCGGGGTGATAGAGAACGTGCGGGTGCCGCTATCAAACGTAATAGTCGTCTGAGACTTATCCGGGAAGCCGATAGGCTCACCAGACGGGTTAGCACCAGCGACGTCGTTCAACAGAGCAGCCGTAAGGCGCAGCTCTACCTTGGTACCAGCAGCAAAGGAAGCTGGGCTAGTGCCGTCCATACCACGAGTAACGGTAAGGACATTGCCAGAAATGGCAGTGACCTTAACGATCTCACGGGTAGGACTGGCTGTGTCAGTGTCCAACGTGACGTAGGTGTAGTCTCCTGCCGTCAGAATCGGAAACTTAGAAGCATCTACTACCGTTATGGACGTATCCGACGTGCCAATAGAAGAGGCAAGTTCGGTAGTTGCGTTGTTACTAAATTTTACTGACATAGCTAGCCCCTCGATAACAACTTACTTAGGAAACCGTAACGCTCCAAGTAATCGTCATCGAGTCAGAAGCACCCTTGTTAACCACAGCGAACGTCGTGCGGCAGAACATCGTACCGGCAGTGCTAGCATTGAACAAGCCAGCCTCGGTGATTGCACCTGTACCAGTTCCGGCAGGGAACGAAGCGACATAATTGACCACGTTACCTGTAACGGTGGTAGACGTCAGGGCTACACGAGCCGCTTCGCCACCAAGCGCTGCGTCCGTAGCCGCCGCCGGGGTTGAGATCGTGCCGATAGCCATGTGTGACATAGCAGCTGCCGTCGCATCCTTAATGCGGCTAGCAACAAAGTTCTTACCGGTAGTAACAACAAGATTAGGTACATCGAAAACCGTCTCGCCATTCAGCGCGATGGTCAGATGTCCTTTCATTTGCAGATCATCAGACAGCATAGGAGTTCTCCTAGTTATTGAACGGCGCTGAGTTGAAGGCGCCAACATTTAGCACCGAAGAAGCGATGGACCTCTTCGTTACAACCAAAGACTCATTCATAACGAACGTATCTTCCAAAGAGCTGGCTGCAGAGTACGAGAATGAGTCAGTTGCTTCTACGGCGTCATCTGCGGCTTTCAAGAACTCAAAGACAGATTCGTCAGAAAAACCAAAAACGTTTGTTTTGACGGCGTAAGTGTCTTTAATTACGCCGTCGAGAGTAGTCGAGTCGTCTAGCGAAAACGCGTCATCGAACGCACGGCTATAAACAACAATGCGCTCAAACAAGTCGTCTGTGGCCAGCGTGTCCGATTCAGGACGGCTGAAGTCAATCGACGGTGCATCCGTTATGAATGCTTCGTCGGCAACAAACGCCTCAAGCAGGTAGGCCAGCGACTCAACGGGCAGCAGCTCGTCGGCCGGGCCGAGGTTAAGATCGAAGATCGGACGCACATCGCTTACCGCAGTGACTTCTTCGAAGAAGTCTCTGGCGTACGCAACGACAGCCGAATAAGTGTCGGCGACAGAAATGTCGTCCAGGGCGTCCTTAAAGACAGAAAGGACGGCACCGGTGTCTTGCAGGGTAGCGGGGGTAGAAAGCCCCTTTTCTACCTGCCGCGAGGTGATTTGATCCGAAGGAGCTAGGACGTCTTGAGTACGTTTACCGACGCTGAGCAGGGGCTGATCTTCTATCACAGCCACCGAGTCAAAAAACTCGCGCTGTATGATCAGTAAAACGTGTACCAAATCAGAAGTAAAAAGCGCGTCGTCGTCAACGTTCTTACCGTACGCGATAGCCGCCTGCTCGGTCAGGTAGGCCAGGTTATACAGGGGGCGTTCGAAAGCCAGCGAAAGTGCGTCCAGAAAAGATACAGCGTCTGTATCTCTGAAGTAGCGGTTCTTCGTATCCGCGTCTAGTATCAGTTCCGACGTCTGTAGGTCTCGGAAGTAGATCGAATTGACCAGCCGCCGGTAGTTGACCGCGGTCTGATACAGGGGGTAAGCCACCAACGCTGAGTACGCTGGTCGGGTAATGATCGCTTCTGCCGCCCTGAATTGGGGCGAAACGATCCGCAGGCTACGGGTCGACACGACCGCCTGTAGGTTGGTTACATGTTCAACTAATAGGCGTATAGCCACTAGTCAAAATCACTCCGTACTTTGAGCTTGATCAGGTCGTTTACGGTCTGAATTCCACCCGATAAGAACGTAACTTCAAGCTCCGCCTCAAAGGTACCGGCCGTATCAAGGGTGCCGGTAGGGAAGTTGGTTATAACTTTACCCTGTAGGGGGTAGCTAACCGTACAAGTAAGAGTGCTCTTCACGGTTGTGCTGCCAAGTTCGCGGATACGCAGGCGAACGGTAGCCCCCGTGAGGTCCACAGGGGCCCACGTAGCGCTGTTATTTGGGTCGAGGACAGTACCAGGCGCAGCCGTATTGCTGTCCTTTAGGGTAAAGGTCAGCTCGGGCAGCGTGTCCCCAGCCACAAGATTGAGAGTGTCGGAGTACGCCATACTAGAAACCCCTGTTTGCCATAATATTAACAGGACTAGCCTGTCAATGCACCTTCACGCAAGCCGGACAGGTACAGTTCCCGTTCGTCTTGCCGCCGCCTGACCAGACCGGGTAACACCCGGCCGCTAGCCTTGGTCCATTTTAAAAACTCGTCCGCCGCTTCCTCGAATTCCCCCCGATTGGTCTTCATCCGCAACGAACTACGCTGCAGATTGCCGAGGCCCACGTTGAAGGCGAAGCTGACCAGAGCGTCGAAGACTCCCTGACGGCCAGAAGCAGCAGGACACAGTCTAAGTACACCACGCTCAAAACGGCTAAGGTCCTGAGCAAGAAGAGCGTCAACCTCCCCCATGGAGAGGACGCGGTCCCAGCCTGGGGGTATCGATAGATTACGCCGTTCCTCATACTTTACCGCCGTGTGGGTGGGGTCAATTACGTGTCCGACGCCAACCGTCCACAAGAGGGCAGGGCAACGGTAAGGTTTATTCCTTACCCCCTCGTGGTGTTTGATCATGCTGATGGCGGCGGGGGAGACTTTCACTTCTTGTTAAACGCCTGAGTACCAAACCAAAAGGCGATGATGCTGCTGAGAATCAGCATCTCGTCGTCCCCGAACACGTTCTCCATGGCCACTGCAAAAGGCACCCCCTGGTGCCAGGCGTACCAGATACCAGTGATATTAAGAGCGACCAGTTCCAACACAAAGATGTAGGTGACGACCGGTCGAACCGAGGCCCGCAGGTTGATCATCCACTGGCTCGCGCCCTTGCCGATCTCAATGTCGTGCTGGTAGAGAGCCTGACGCTCCTCAGCAGCGGTTTGAGTCTGGATCTGCTCCAACTTGATCTCTTCGACCCGCGCCTGAGCCAGAAAGCCACGCTCTGCCAGAGCGAGCTCGCGCTCCTTCTGGGCAGAGACAAGGGCCAGTTCGTGCTTCTTGTCCTGCCGATCTTGGAAGATCGTCAGAATCTTGGGTAACCCGCCCGCCAGGAATGAAAGGAAAGTCGAAACCATAGTCATCATTTGGAGGCCCTCACGACATCATCGCCCTTAGTCACAATCACATGGTCACCCTCGACGTCGACGCGCATCGGTTGCTCCTTGCGGTCAAGCTTGTCGAGTTTTGCGACCAGGCTCTTAATAACTTCAAACTCTGGCTTTTCTTCCTTCTCGGTAGCCCCAGCGATGTTGCCGAGCATCGAGATAAGAGCGGTAAGGCTGGCACCAAGCAATCCCATAACCGCCGCGATCTTCTCGTTCTCGAGCATTAGGCTAGAGCCTACACCGATAACGACAATGATCGTTATGTACAGCAGCCCATACTTGCCGATCGCTTTCCCTGCTACTTCCTTCGCTGAGGATTTAGCTTCGAGTCGGTTCAGCTCAGCCTGCATTTGGGCCTTGAACATCTCCAAGTCTTGCTCACTCATACCTCAACTACCTCTCTTGTTAATGAGGTCAAACAGGGTTTTTACTTTCTCTTCAAGGACGGCCACACGCAGGTCGAGCTTAGATAGCACGATGATCAGCGTGATCAGTGCCAGAATGACTGGCCATGCCCTGGTAAATATTTCAAACAGGTCCATAAATACCCCTTACAGCACGTTATAAACGGGCAGCAGCCGGTCTTTCAACGTCCGGTCTACGCGCCAGCCGTTTTGGAAAGCAGTATCAATAGTCTCAGCCGTAGGTCCTAGCAGCGTGAACAACGGGCTATCGCCGAAGTTCGTCGCCTGAGAAGCCCCTGTTACCAGACCAAACGGGCCACTAAAGTTTGACTTCTCAAACGCGGTGCCAAGGTACTCCGGCCAGTCCATACGGTCTGTCTTGAAATACTTCTGGTCGGCTTCAACGAAGGGGAACAATGCTGCGAGGCCAAACTTAGCGTACTCGCGGAGCTCCATGCCCATCATGGCAAGCGGCATAGTGGCCACAGCAGTGAGGGCCATCAGGCCAACGGCCGAACCGACTCGACCCCACGGTGTGCCGATATTCTGCTCGCGCAAACGAGTCTCAGCCTCGCTAAACATGCCGCCAAGAATGACTTTACCGTACGAGTAGAAGTAACCCTTAAGCTGCCATATCAAAGCAAAGTGCGGATCAGACGCCCAGACAGGACGCTCTGCTGCGTTCGGACGCAGAGTCGATGACTCCACAAACCGTTGCAGACCTTGGGCTACCTTCTTGCCTTCCGGCGTGGTCAACTTCCGTCCACCGTCTATCCAGGCCAGAACTTCTTCGCGGGTTAGGCCGAGTTCGCTGAGGTAACGATCCGCTCGCGGGTTATTGAACTCGTTACGGGCATGTTTGGTGATGAACTGCACGCCCATGCCAGCCGCAAACTCACGGGTAAACCGGGTAAACCAGTTAAGGCCAGTGATGTTGAACCACCAGTCCGACGCTTTACGCGCCATTGGATCCATGTAGTCAGCATCTGCTTCAGTAATCCAGGAGTTGGCTACCGCTTCTGGCGTAACTACACCTATGTCACGAGCCAACTGCATAGCCTCATCGCGGTTCTTGATCGTGGCGATGACTTCTTTCATGCCGGTAGTCAGCGCACCGAATTCTTTTGAAGCGATGACGGGCCCAGCCAAATCTGTAACCGAGGACAGCGCGGCGAATGGAAGAATAGTGACGAACTGAAGGAACTGCCCCCAGCTATTGAGCTTACGCCAGAACGGGCTAAGCGGTGCGCGGTAGCCCATGTAGGTGTTGATAACGCCGAGAGCAGCTTCGCGATCTTCTGGATTCAGTGAGTCGAGAAGCGGCTTAAGCCGATCGTTACCCTGGTCATCCTTTGTAGCGCGATCAAACTCAACACGCTTGATTACGCTACGAACGTAGCGAGAGAACGCTTCCTTGGGCGGTACGAGGAACTGACGCAAGTCGTTCCGAGACACATTGGCTGTAAGCCTAAGAGCCTCGTTAACACCGGAGTTCGGATCTAACGGATTGCCTTCAACGTTGTCGCCGTTAACGATGGCCTGCTGTAGGTCGACCAACTTCTCGACGCGGCTACGAATAGTCTGCGGGTTAGCAGTCGGATCAGATCGGACGATCAAATCAACAAACGCCTGCGGATCGTTGGCGATTGCGATCAGGTCAAGAACGCGCGGATAGTAGTTCTTCTGGAACCCAATCTTAGTCTTAGACGGGACGACGTATTCGGCATAGAACTGTTCAAGGAACTGACGGATAGCCAGCGCCTTGCCAGTCAGTTGATCAGTTGGGGTGTCAGACTCAGCCTCAGCAAACGCCGCGTCTAAAGCCGGGTCGTCCATCGCACCAATTTCTTTCTCGATGCGGTTCTTGTACTCGTCAAACGTGCGTGCAGCCTGCGGCACAAACCCAAGTCGGCCCTTGCCAGTAGGGTCTTGTGCACGAACATAGAACATGTCCGCAAGTTCGTCGCCGCCGTACATACGGAGTATGCCGTCTGCGGTCATCACGAACTTGAGGATCGGCTGGACATACTTGTTGCGCTTGAGCGACGAAATCTTCGACTGCCAGTGTGCGGCAAGCGCCGGACCACCGCCTTGGATCGTCATCTCATCAAGCTCGTACACGAATGCTTTTTCGGTAAAGCTAAGACCGTTCTCGTTAACCTGATTACGGCGCGCTTCTATGACCGAGTCCATGAAAGACTCAAAGTCTTCATTCAATCGCTGCCCAAATCGTTTACGGAAGCTTTCGCTCGTGGCCCGCCACAAGTTACGAAGGCGGTTTACGAAGTCCCGGAAGAAGCGATCTCCAAGCTTCTGCGGCTGCTTGTTTTTATACCGACTACTTGCCCACAGGGCTACTTGGTCAGAGAACCACTCTTCGAATCCGCGATCAAAACCGTACTGCTCAGAAAGCCCCTTGAACGACGGCGACGCCTTGTAGGCTTTAATAAGGCGGTCGCGAAGCGCTTTGTTTGAAAGGGCCTTATCACGTTCTTCTTTGTAAAGACTATGACCGATCTCGTGCGCGACCACAATTGCATCCTGCAAAGGATTGCTGGTCTCGCGAAAGATAATCACCTTGCCAGAAGGTCCGGACACATGCCTACCGAAGTTACTTCGGTTCTCGCGCATCTTGTTCAGGCTAGTGGTTACAGCTTCAGCCATACCCTGAAACTCAGCTGCAAGCTGTTCCGGGGTCATGCCATCAAGCTGCGCAAACGTGTATAGCTTCGGAGGATTCTTAAAATTAAGCGCGGTTAGCAAGTCGTTAATAACGCCTTGCACCATACTGTTCACAACGTTAGATACCACCGCCTGCTCTCGCGGCGAGAGCGGGGCGTCTTCAATAGTACGAACCGTGGACGGCGTTGTACGTGCGTCAATCGAAGTGTCAGGGAGCTCCTCACTTGGTTCGATAGGCCCAGCGTTATCTTCTACTGCAGTGGGATCAAAGTCCTCTTCGTTCTCCACAAGAGTGGCATAACCGCGCTCTGCATAACTGCGTTGCTGCGTGGCAAGTTGCGAGGCTGTAAGCCCGGTTAGCCGGTTAAACGGGGCGGGTCTCCTTTCCCCGCGCCCAAGCGGTAACCGGCCTTCGTACACAGCGGCTTCTTCTTCAGATCGAAACACGAGCAGTCGCTTGCCAGACGGGAGCCTATCATCCCGCTGGAGCAACTCCCCAAGGCTTACCGGACGCTTCCCATCGAGCCAAGCCGTCACATCAAGCGCCGAATCGGGTATAGCGTTACTGATGGATTTACCGTCCACCTGAACGTCGTAACCTTGAATTAGCATATCGGCGAGCAAAGTGGAAAAAGCGTCTCTAGCTGCTGCTTTAGGGTCAGAAACGGTTCTGCCCCTAGCGTCTGTAACGCCGAGCATGCTTTGACCGCGGCCAAACAGAAGCCCCCGCCCAGAATTAACCAGATCCCACAAGGCAACGTTTACTGACTTGCCATTAGGAGATACTACGGTCACTCTCTGCGAGTCGCGCCGAAGTCTTGAAAACTCCGGAGAGAGGCGAGCTGAGCGGTTGTCGCTTTTTCCAGTGCTAAACGCTAAGTCTCCGGCAACCCGATAAGCCCTTCTAACAGACTCTACTAAATAGTCACTTAAGTTGAGGAGCAAAGTCTGGGTAGACTCCCGCCCCGTTTCCTTATCTTTGACTAGTTTAGTAAATCTAAACTTATCGTCCTGACCATACTCTTCTTCAACCAGACGAAACTTACCGTCTGGCGTGTCCTCAATCATAACTGCGACGTTGGGGTTATTACTCTGTCGGCTAGCCGCAGTATTAAGCAGCTGCTCGCTCATACTCGCAAATCTAGGAGACGCCCAGTCTGTGTCACCAAACACGCGCTCATAGTTTGATCTGGCCTCGGCGGTATTAGCAAACGTAGCTGCCGGGTCTTTCTTCTTATAAACCCCAATCTCGTTACGTTGCCCTTGGATCGTTTGAGACCCTTGAGCAAAAAGGTCTATATCAGTCTGGTCTTCTGTCCCGTCCTGATCGTCTTCAACATTCATCTCGCGTATTTCTACGCGTTGCTCGGCCTCAAAACGGCGCTTGCGATCTTCGAGCGCCTTCTCGACCGTGGTCTGTTCAATACGACCACCTTGCGGCATCAACTTGCTAGCTGCTTGGAAAGCGGCAGGGAGGTTGTCCCTAGTTGTAGCCTCCTCGGATACAACCCGACCGTCTCGGTCGAACACCTGAACCACCAGATCACCTGGGTTAGCGGCATCTTTGACGGCGCTGTATCCAAGGGCAACCTGTAGCGCCTTGTCAGATGCACCGGCAGCTACTACTTCCTCAACCAAATTGCGGTCGGTAGATACGATCGTACCGCGGCCAGGGATAAACGAAGCAAAAGCTTCGTTTCCATCTATAACGATTTCAGAAATCTTATTGGCGCGGGCCTTGATCTTGGTAGCCTCACCAGCAACCCACACAGCGTTCTTACCGCTAGTTGGGTCAAGCATCGCCCGAAGCTGTGCGTCGATATCGCGCTCTGGCTCGGGAGTCGTGCCGCCAGAGAAGATGTCACCGAACTGTTCTTGATTGATTTGATCATTGACCCGTTGCTCACGGGCAGTGTCCAGCATGCGTCGGGCTTTATCAAAGATATTGGCGGCTTTCCCAACAACGCCACCGGCCGCGTCTTTGACCACTTCTGGAGTACGCGCTGCTGCGTCGCCTACTGCGCCAATGGCACCACCGGCTGCTCCTGGGGCCGCGCCTCCGAAGAAGCCAGCGAAGGCTGACTCAGCTAGACGCAAAGACGCGTCTTCGGCCGTAAACAGCGGGTCGAGGTCAGCGCGGTTAGCAACCGATATGCCTTCTTGCGCCAGTTCGGTAGTCGCTTCGATAGCGCCACCCTGCAATGCACCTGTGCTTATGCGCTTTGCAAAGTTGGCAAAGATTCCGCCTTCAACAGCCGCACGCTTTGTGGCCTGCTCGCCGATTAGTTTCAACAACGCGTATTCGCTGCCGACGCCAATAGCGGCTTGGGGCACGCCGACTGCAGCAGCACGAATAGCGGTAGCTTCATCAAGAGGTTGACCAGCTTCCAGCGCCTCAGACAGGTTGCTGCCAGACATAGGCGCAAATTCAGCAGCGAAACCACCGCCGATTGCGCCGCGTTTAGCAGCCTGTCGAAGAGAACCGTAAGCCAGCTCGGCAATCTGTTGTTCAGCGGGATCGGCGACTCCTTGTACAGTGCGGTCAACCGAGTCCTTGATAATACGCTTGGCTGCCTGGCGGTTTACCTGGTTCAATACGCCGCGACCGACAGCAGCGGTCAATGCACCAGTACCAGCGCTAGCTATGGACAAAATAGCAGACGGTACAACTTGGCCAAACCCGCGTGTAGCTTGGCTGACGAAACCGCCAAACGTCGGCTGCTCAAGGAACTGCTCGAACGTCTCAAGCCCCTCAAGCGGGGCGGCAGCAAACTCTTCGCGAAGCCTAGCTTCTCGAATGTTTGTTTCAGCCGCTCTGGTGTCACCAATTAAGGTATTACCTAGTGCTTTGAAGTATTCGAGGTCAGCTGCTAGCCCTTGTACGCCTGCTTCGACAGCGCCGCTAAACTCTTCGCCGAGTGTAGCCGCTCGGCCCCTAAACTGCGGAGTGGGGGCGTTGCCAAGGAACTGTTGAAACTGTACGTCCTCTTCAGGACTGGTTTCGTTTCCAGCACGAATAAACTCGGCAAACGGATCGTATTGCTCAGTAGCCATGCTGGTTATTGTCTAGCGTTTTGGGCGGCTCGACCAGAAGCTATGTCTTCGTTGATAAGGGCGGCTCTAGCAAAAATCTGGAACAACTCCGGACCACCGTCGATGTTCTGCATCTGAGTGGCAGTTATCTCCTTACCCTGCTGTCTGCCGGTACTGCGGTTGACTAGGTAGAACGCAGTTACTGTCCCATCAGAGTCTGTGACTGCGCGAACATTTTGCAGGCGTTGAGCCATTGTATCTACTGTTGGCTTGGTACCAAACCAATCGTAAATAACGTCTTTAGCGCCGCCAAAGATCCCTGCGCTCGGCAACTCGTCGAATATAACGGCTGCTGCTTGAGATGCCTGACCCATGTGTACGTTGTAGTATTCGCGGGCCGCTACTGGATCAAGCCGAGCCATCTGACGGATAAACGCCTCATTTCTCGGAAGTGACACCCTGGTCCAGTTAGAAACCGCGTCGAAGTCGCCCTTAGTCTGGCGTCCATCTACAGTTGGATTAAGCATAGACGCGCCATCACTGAGAGCCTTATCTAGCGCTTGAATATTAGCCAACTTAACTGCGTTTCTATCCCCTGCTATTTTAGCTGCGGTTGCTTCCCTGCTAGCCTGCAGTTCTCGCTCCCTCAAATTCAAAGAAGCGGCTTCTAGCTCTTGATCTCGACGCTTAACAGCGCTCAAGAACGGGCTTCCGGTCTCGCCGGTGTTGGCAATCATCGTCATAAGCTGCTGCTGTTGGCCAGCATCATTTGACTGAGCATAGGATACGGCTAAAGTTGCAATGATCTCTTCGCGCGGAAGGGTCTTCGAAGCAGTACGAATTGCATTACCAGTTGTACCAGACACGCCAGCCTCGGTCAGACGAGCGCGCAATGCGCGAACTTCTGGCTCAGAGAACTTCAATGCTCCACTCTGAATAGCCCGCGCAACATCGGTTGGGGGAAGCTCGCGAATGCGAGAGATTACGTTCTGCTCCAGAACCTGATAGTCAGTCGTACGCTGGATCGGCGTGTAGCCACCAGCCTTGATGAAAGCTTGCTTCTTCTTATCGACGTCTTGCTTACGTCCGTTCCAATACGCGCGTGACTCAGCAGTCACGTTAGGCTTAGAAAGAGCTTCTTCGGCTTTCTTGGAGTCTGCCGTGTAAGAATCCCACGTAGCCTGGTTCTCTCTACGTATAAAGTCCCCGCGACGAGTGTTTACCTCAGTTATTTGGTTCTCTATATTCTCTCTAGCTGGAGACCCAGCAGGAAGAGCATTAGCTCTTTCTCGCAGAGTTTTAAGTTGTCTATCAAACGTTTTTACGCCGAGGCTGGGCGAAGTAGGTTGCCGCGCAATGCCGTCGAGCCTGTCAGAAGAATCTGTTGCGGTATCAAAAGGCCTATCAGCCCCAAGTACCGTAGACGAAGCTCCACCACGCATATTTACTTCAGCTTCAATGCCAAGATCTTTGGCTACCTGCCAAATAAATTCTTGCTTCTGACGCGGGTCTTTAATAGCAGACAGCTGAGAAATAAACGTACGGCTGGCTTCTACAGGGAGACCACTAGCATCAATAGCATTGAGGACAGTGCGCGCTCCAGCGCCACCAGACTCTGCGTAAAATGGCGGCTTGTTCTTATTAGCTTCAGCAATCGTATTGCCTACAGCAAGACCGGTGCGAAAACGACTTTCGGCGCTAGTAGCGCCAAAGTTAGAGTTTGGAATAACACGCGTCTGCAAGCCTGTAATAGCAAGATCAACCCCTTCGTCGATAGTGCTAGTAACGACGTTCTCGTCAGGACCAGACCCACCCTGAGCGGTCAAAACCCCGGGTCGGCCATCTCTGTATGAACCAGTTATTACGAGCCTGCCCTGCTTAAGAGCTTCTTTGTCGACCCCTGTAAAAGCAAAATCAGTCGGGTCGTAGTTATTACGTCCGATTGCTTCTTCACGTTTGTTGACGTTCATCACATCAGCAAGAAATCGTGTATATTGCTCGTCTCCGGCTTTCACGCCTTTAGCCAGAGCATCCCGGTCAATAGTTCCGTCTTTCTTAATTACGCCCAGAGTTTGGCCACGACCAAACACTCGGTCCGCATCCTGGCTCAGTTCAGTTTTAGCGAACTTACGGCGTTCTTCAGTGGCCTGCGCTTGAGCGCGAGCATCAACGTTTTTGTTTAATTGAAGCTGCTCCTGCTCGCGCGCGGCGCGCTCACGGGCAAGATCCAGCTCCTGCTGTTGCATAAGCAACTGCTGGCGCTGGCGGGCTCCAGCTTGTACCCCTTGAAATCCAGCGAGGATCGCGCTACCAAGATCTTGTGCCATGACTTACCTCTAGAATGCAAACGCCAGAATAGCTGCTGAAGCCAGCGAGCCAATCGTGGAGTACGTGTTTGCTTTAGATGCGGCTTTCGCCTGGGTATATGCGTTGCGACGGGCTGTCGCGTCTCCGGCAGCAGAACCGAGCTGGCTCTGAGCCGCACGATTTACGCCCTGACCGATATTGATAAGGTCAGAAAGCAACGCTGTATTTGATTCGCGCTGTGCAATTTTAGCGTCGTTGACAGCCTGGATACCACCCAGTGTGTTGGCTCGCTGCAGGCGCAGCTCCTGCTGCTGGATCTGCGCTGGTGTAAGAGCAACGCCATAACGCTGTGAATTACGAGCAGCTACACCCTGTGTCAAAGCCGATGCAACACCGACGTCTTTACGGGCCTGATCAATTAACGAGCGGTCGGTTTGAGCTTTATTAATTAGCTGTTCTTCAAAACCGCGATAGTTTTTAACGTAGTCAAGATACTCTTGACGAGTCAGATCAGCATACGCTTTCTCTGGGTCATCGACACTCGGCAGATTAACCATCGCACCGCCAGTAGAAGCACCACCAATCTGCATCTGCTGTTGTAAACGCAGAAGTTCTTCCACACTCAAAGAAGATAGTGAAGGGGTAACCATAACTTACCTCCCCTGAACAGTAGTTCGTCGGAACTGAGTAAGACTTGGCGTGTTTGAAACAAAACCAAGCGAACCGTCTCGTCTTAAAACCGGAGTAGAAAGGGTAGGCATGGACGGCGGAGTAAAAAACTGCGGGGTCGCAATGCTTAAAGAACCGCGATCAACAGGCATATTTCCAGCAGCAGTTCCGTATGTGCTGTAAGCAAGACGATCTTTCACGCTACTAACCGAAAGCCCGGTCTTTGGATCCTTTGGAGTAAAAAAGCTTCCGCCGCTTGCTTTGTTTTCAAGGCCCTGAGCAACAAGCGAGCTTCCGATCTGAGCGGCAGCAGCCACCTTAGCCTGGGCTACCTGCTGGTTAGCACGAGCCTTCTCTAGCGCGCTCGACGTAGCAAGTCGGCTAGCCTGTGCCATTCCGCTTTGCGCGTCAGCCACCTGCCCACGAGCAGTACCAAGCACGCCAGACTGCATCGTGTTCTGAACCTGTTTTGCCGCTACGTTTGCAGCACCAAGCTGGTCAGTAAGAGCCTGAGCCATATCTCCCGCAGCGGTAGGGCTACTTGCAGCCTCATAGCTAGGAGCAGAAAGCGCCTGCATAACATCCGCATTAGCGCGACCACGAAGACCAGACTGAATGTCCTCGGTTAGCGACTTATCACGCATCTGCTGTAGCAGCGGATCGTACTTCTCTTTAAAGTATCGACTCTCTGCCATTGACACCGAAGCAGAAGCTTTCTCTGCCTCGCTGGGCTTGTAATCAGCTGCTTTCGGTTTGCTGGCCACTATAGTTCCCTCGTATACACCACGGTATCAATAGACCAGCCATGGGACTCCAAGTGTGGCATCAAACCTAGGAAGGGCGACCTAGTCTCCAGGTAGCTATACCCCGCCTCGCGCGCCACTCTCTCGAAGAACGACTGGTATTTAGATACCAAGCTATTCCCCTTTTCCTTGGCCCATGCGAGCCAAAGAAACATCGTCTTTTTACCTGTGAAGGTGTCAGTCTCGGTTGTCGAAACGACGAAGCCTTCACTAGTTATCCAAAGCACAGCCTGTTGATTAACGCAGGCTGCATAAACATCTTCCGCCCTGTACGTAAGAGACCTCGAATTACGCAAAATCTCTTCAACACCAGGTCTTATCCAGTCCCACTCCCTTCTAGCATCGCCTACTACAGGCTCAGCCGCCCCGGCCGTAACGGTTACGCCGTTGTGAGAAGGGTGTATAAATTCCACCATACGCTACCTTCCTAGCGATACCAACGTCGGCATTCCTAGCGCGACGATCAGCTTGTGTAATACCTTCGTTAAACAACGAGGCATATATCTGCGCCCCAGCAAAGTCAGTCCAGTCTTTGCTAGGTAAACGCAGCAAACGAAACAAAGCGCCATTTACAATCGTGTCACGATAGTCAGACATCAACTCATCAGCAGCAGCAGTGGAAGTCTGCGTAGGTTTCAACTGCGCTCGCACGATGGTGCTGGAGGCTTTCGTAACATTCGGTACAGGCACCATCCAGAACAGAGACTGGCTGGTCTTTACGTAGTATTCCGGCGTGCCGCGATTGTCGGCGTCTCGCCAGTTCTGCTTACGCTGCTCTAGTAGACTAGTGCTAATCGGCTCGATGTCTTTACCGTCGTGTACGACCCACATGATCTTATGCACAACCGTGCCTGACGGAGGCTCAAGATCGTATTCGTACACACCGGCAACGGTAGTGATCGGATCAAGCTCAGCCTGAAGTACTGCTGCTTTTTCGCACAGCTCGATTACTGCCGCTCGAATGTTATTTTCGATCAGCGTGTCCGGACAGCCGGGCACCATCGGGATGATCTCAGGAAGCAGCGACTCATAGAGCGCCATGCTTAATTACCCCGCTACTGCCGGAGCTGCCATCGCAAGACGACTGGAGTCAAAGTTTGGCGAGGTCAAAGCATCTAGCTGCGCCTTACCAGTAATTGACGACATGAACAGCTGGAAATGCGAAGACGCTCGCTGCTGATTGCCCGCGTAATCCGCGTCCTTCATGTAAGCCATGTAGAGAACGTAGTTCATCACTGCGTTGGCGAAGATATCAGGAATGTCCAAGTTACCATTCTGCGCCACCGTCACGGGGTTCGCCGAGTAGATGATCTCGACAAACGAGCTAGCGGCCGATGCTACGCCAGGATACACGTAAAAGTTACGCGGGTTCTGCTCGTCATAAATGTAATGCTTTACGACCGTTGTATGGGCTGCGTCGCCCGTAACGAGCGGGTCGTGCCAGTCGGGAGTCTGAGCATCAAGAACTTCGCGAGACACGATGCGAACAGCGCGCTTACCAACACCGTTGGAAGCAGCCGACATATTACGGACCACCCGAAGTAGGCGATTGCCGTCACTGGGGATGTCCTGTTTCGTACCGGCAGCTAGAGTGACGGTTACGTTCTTAGCAGAAGCATCTGGCTTGAGGAGGGCGATCTCTCGCTGGGCGTCATTGACCCAGAGCACGAGCTCATCCACTACAGGCCAACGGACACCGGTGGTGTCCTGAAGGGTCTTTTGAACCCGGTCAATAACGCTTTGTACGGTGACAGCCATGGTCTACCTCACGAGTGTAGGAACGCCTCCCAAGCCGCTTCCCGGTCCTCGGTGCTAACAGTACGCCCGACAACACGGTTAACCGCCGACGCTTTGGGCGTCCCATCAGCCTTAAAATCTTCTGGGTCGGCAAACTGTACCAGTTTTTCCATCCCGTTAATAACATCATCAAGAGTCTTAAACTCTTCAAACGCCTCGACCTCTACAGTCTTGGACGCAGGTTCCGTAGTTACCTTAATCGATGATGGCTTAGCCACAATCGGGTCGGGCAGCTTCAGCACATCCGCTTGTCTTGCTCCCATCTGGAGGGCAAGCAGTCCGATCTCATCGGAGACCTCTCGCTCAACGCCCGGAAGGAACAGCACACACGCACCGCTAAGGGTGGCCACCCGAATCTCTTGGTCTGCAATGACCTTCACGGAACCTCCTGGCTTAAAGAGTAGGGGACCCCCTCCGAAGAGAGGGCCCCCTCACGACTTAGATGGCCGTGTCGAGGCAGATCACACCGAAGTCCTGAACGGACCCGCTGTAATCGCTCTGGTACTTCGGCTTGCGGAGACCGAAGATCTTACCGATCGAGATACCAGACTGGTTCTGGTAGTCGAAGGTGTCTTCCACGATTTCCGGCAGACCGATGTCAGCCATCGCGAGCGCCTGAGCACCGCAGAAGAGCGCACGACCGCCAACAACGTTGGCATTAGCGCCCCACTTGTAACCAGCGGCACCGGCGTTAGCCGAGGTGCCAGTGGTCGCACTCGCGGTGTTAAAGACGTGACGGAACTCGTGCACCATCACGCCGTCGACCATCAACGAGCTCGAGCCAGCGAAGAGCTGGTTGCTCGGACCACGGATGCCAGCGTTACGCACGTTGGCAAGGAAGTCCGAATCGAGCTTGAGGGCGGCCATCTGCTGCGGGGTCACGAAGAGGTGGAACACCTCGTCGTTGCCAGCGCCACGGACACCACGGATGTAGTTGTCCTTCGCGTAGGCCTTGAGGGCCACGACATGGCGGTACTTGAGGATGTCGCCAGACGTGATCGCAGTCGTGTCACCGGCAACGATGTCGTTGCCCGAAACGCGACGATGACGAGCAGCGGTCGGGGCCGACACGTCCGAGGCGAACTCGAGGTTCGACAGGTTCTGGCCCGAGGCCAAAACCGGGCGGAGACCACCGCTCGTCTTGTGCGTGTAAGCAACACCGGCGAGCGTCAAGAACGCGAGCTGGTCCATACGATCGGCCATCGCGTAGGCGAGGGCGTCACGGCTGGTCTCACGGAAGTTCACGACCGACTTCTGGTCAGCGAGGCGACCCGCGATGCGGTTCGCAAAGCGCAGCTGATCGAGCTCGATGGTGATGTCGTAAGCGCGGAGCGCCTCTTCGTTACCCTCGAGCGAGCTGTCGCCCGTCACGCCGTCGCCAGTCATATCGGCGAGCAACGTGATGACAGCCTTCGTGCCCTTGTCTGACTTCGTCAGCTCGGTCACGCGCTGGATCATTGCATTGGAACCCGAACCAGCGAACTGGTTCACAAACGACATATTGCGAGCGACGCGCCAGAAATCACGGCTCCACGCCGTGAGTTGTTCACTAGTCAGCGCCGCAAAGTTAGTAAGAGCCATTTGGCTTCTCCTTTATATTGCGTTACAAAACCCAGTAATGCACATGCATTACCAGCCTATAGCCGACTTGTTGGTGCGGCTAAACCGTTCCCCCGTATCGTGGGGTCACGACTTAGCGCGTATTAACGAGGCGCGACCTCGGCACGTTTTACGCCTGTGCGCGGCGAAATCAGCACGGTTTTTACGTGTGCGACACGGTTGGATATCGTTCCAACGGACGAGTTCAGTTGTAGATTAACAACAGTGCAGAAAGTTCGCAACTATTTAATAAGAATATTTCTTCTTGGCCGACTTTTTAGCAGGCTTCTTAGCACCGTGGGTCTTACCCGGCATCATCGTACCGTCCGGCATACGGTGCATCGGGCCCTTTCCGCCTTTCTTCTTAGCCTTCATACGTCTAGCTCCTTGGGTTAACGGTATCTCGCCGTCTTCTTGGCGATACGCTTGGGTTGCTTCGAGAACTGCTCCCCCTTAGCAAGCGAGCGTCGCTTGTTACGGGTGGTAGCAGCGTATTCTTGTGGGGACAGCGCCTGCCGAGCTTTCTTCGGCAGGTACCGTTCGCCAGTCGCCTTCGGGCCTTGGGTGCTGTTCTTACCAGAACGTGTGCCCCACTCTTCCCGCGTCCACTTCTTAAGGGACTTCTGTGACTTAGCTAACCCCATTGACTAATCCTTCTTCATCTTACGAAGAGTCATAGCCAGCCGGGCACGCTGGCCGGTCTTACCTGACTTCTTAGCCGCTGCACGCAGCTCTTTGGCCGGGATCTTCTCGCCCTTCTTAACGCCCATGCTCTTACGCAGGGCACCGGGCTTTTTGATCGCGTCCTTGATCCAGTTCTTAGCCATTACTTGTAGCCTCCGCCTGACTTTTTGTACTCAACCGCAAGCATCTGCGCTTTGCGGGCGCTCCATTGGCCTGGTTTTCCGCCTTTACTGCCAGCTTTGATGCGCTCAAAGAGCTGCTTACGCATGGTCGGCTTGGTGTAGTTACCGGCCGCATTGACCTTTGACTTGGCCTTAGCCATTACCACTTCACCTTATCGGCCCAATACGCTGCAGACATCTTGCCCTTGGCAATATTCTTAGCGTGGCGTGCCTTAAAGGACTCGCGGCGGTTGCGATAAGACTCAGACTCCCCCTTTTTACGGGGGGAGCCGCTTACGCCCTGCTGGCCAAAGCGAATCGTCTTCACTTGATCGCCCGACTTAGCCACAACTACGTGGCTTTTGGTCGGGTGGCTCGGTGTACGCTTGGGTTTGTTGTAGCCAGAGACACCGGCTCGGGCTAAACGTGAGTCGCGGGTAGCCATTAGACAACATCGCCTCTTAATCGCTTGAGAGTAGCGGCCGGAAGAGCGTTAAATTCTTCTTCCGTCAGCTGCATAACGTCGAACGCCTTCTCGCCGCGTGCGGCAGAGCTTTCACCCGGCATATCAGGCGGCTGAGACTCAGCGGCTTTCATCTTGCGGGCGATATCAGCGCGCTTTTTAGCCACTTCGTCGACCGGAGCGGCCTTCGTAGCGGTGGGAGCCGCCAAAGAAGGCGCTACCTGGGTGCTCATATCAACCAGATCGTACTCGCGGAGGACGAACTTAGCCGCTTTTGACAGCGCAGCGACGGGATTTTCACCCTTGACGATAAATGCGTCGCGAAGATCAATCACTTCCTGCGTGTATTTCTCGTTGAACTCGGGACTATTGCGGTCGAAAACCGGAAAATTAGTCTCCAACTCAGCCGCAGCCTGCTGCAGAGCCGACATCTGCTGGCTCTGGGTGACCTTCTGCTCCATTTTCTGGGTCAGTTCGAACTCAAGCTGGGCACGTTCGGCCCGGCGGATCTCTTGGCGCAGTGCCGCAGCCTTTTCATGTTGCCCGTCCAGTACCATGTTCTGGTACTCGACCTCTTTGGCAGCGAAATCAAAGCTATCTGGGGCCGTCTCAGCAGCGGTTTTTGCTGCCATCAGATCGTCGAGCTGCTTTTGCAGGGCCTTCTGCTTAGCCAACACCTCGTCGAGACGCGACTTTGGCACCATCGGCTTCTTAGCCTCCGGTTCCGGTGCGATTTTGGGCTCAGGCGCGGCAACTTCCTGAGCAACCGGCTCGGTGGCCGGTTCAGCAGCCGCCTTTTGCTCCGGAACTACCGGCGCTTCTGGCTCTTCGATGGCCGGTTCGGCAACCGGTTCAGCAGCCGCCGCCTGCGGCTCGACCTTAGGCTCCTCTCCCAAACCAAAGTTCAGGTCAAATTTTGCCTCGGGAAAATCCTCCACTGGGTCAGAACCCGGCATCCGGTCAAGGCTAACGTCTTTTTTGTCCTCAGACATGGTCAATCTCCTATTGAGGGGTCATCGGCCGCATATTCGGGACAGGTCGCGGCGTACCCTGGGTCTGCGTCTTCGCTGCCGTCTGCATAACAGTGGCTGCGATACGCGTCGCTGCAGCCGTCTCCTGCTGCGAACGACGGGTCTGGTTGGTGAGAGCGGCCAGTTCACGCCGCAGCTGCAACTCCTGCTCCTTGATAGCAATCTGCGTCTGCAGTTCGGCCATCTTGAGCTGGGGCTGTACGTCTGCAACGTCCTGCACCTTGGCGATGTTGACCGCGGCTTCGGACTGCAGCTTCTGAACTTCCGCCTGCATCTGGGCCAGCTCCAGCTGTACCCGCTGCATTGCAAGTTCCGCCTGCATCGCGCTGGCTTCCATCTGCTCCGGGGTCTGCTCGACACCGGTCATCATGCGGATGCGCTTGGCGAGTTCGCCCTTACGGGCCAGGTGGCTGTATTCAATGATGGCGTCATCCGGAATAGCGACGCCGACCTGACGCAGGTTAAGAGCCTCGGCGAACTGCATCTCGTCGAACGAGTCACGCGCCGGGGCGGTACCGATCACAACGTCGTACTCACCCAAAGTGAGGTCATTGACGACGCGGCCCTCCGGAGTCATCTCGTTAATAACGAGCGGCTCGCGAGGCTTGAGCGGGTCATCTTCGTTTGTGATCTGGATCACTCGCTGCTCAGTATAGAACTTCTGTACGAGGTTCAACACCTTTTCAGCGAGATAATGGCGGGTTTTACGCAAGTTATCGAGCGGAACCTGGATCATGATGACCCCACGGTTCTGCTTGGCCTGGATAGCAATGCCAGACACTTCAGCGCCGTCCGACCCGAGCATCGAGTCATTCACACCACTGATGGTCTTGATGTTAAGCGCCGCCTTCTGGCTGATGCGATCCAGGCCGGTCGGAATCTGGTTCGGCTGAATTTTGACCGGGGGGTTCGACCCACGGTTGTACTCGAGCACCAGACCAGTTTCTGCGCCATGTTCCTCGAGATCATCGGCCGTCATGCCGACGAGCGAACCGCTCTCCACCATCCAGCCGCTATTGGCCGTAGTGTTGACGATGTGTAGCTCCTGGCTCGCGATCTTGTTCAGCTGCTCCTGAGGGGAGAGCAGGTTGCGGACCATGCCGAACGGGCGACCGCGACGGAAGTACGCGAAGTACGGCACGATTGTGAAGTCATCGTACGGCGACCAATCGTCGTGAAGGACGATCTTGTCACAGGTGACAGTCCAGCGAACGCGGCGTACGACTTTTGAAATGAGGCTAAGGTTGTACTGCTTGGCGAACTTCTTCGCCTTCTGCTCGCCCCAATTCTCCGGCACCTCGCGCTGATCGCCAGTGTTCGGATCGACAAAGAAATCCGCTCGACCCATCTTACGATACTGACGAGCAATCACGCGCAGCGCACGCACGTTGCGATAATCTTCGTTACCGGGGATAGCAGCACCCAAGTAATCCTGGCTGGTATCCGTCTTACCGTAACGGGTCTCTTCGTACTCAATCGAGTCGCGGCCAAAGCCGTTACCGTTCTCGGCTACGAAGCGTAGCGACTCCGCCTTGTCCTTACCGTAGAGTTCCTCGATCTCATCGAGGGTCATCCACTTAGTCTCGAACACCTCGTTCCAGGTCTTCGGGTCGTACTCCTTCGCGTCCGGATCGATCAGGATGTCGAGAGGATCTTTGGCCGTGATGCGGATCTCACCTTCAACGTGATCCGTGAAGTCCATCCGCACGTCAAAGTAACCACGGCCGTCCATGATGAGTCCGTCGCTGAACACCGTCTGCTCGACCCAGTCGAGCTTGTTGTTGTCGGCGATCTGCATGTACAGCTTGGTCAGCACACTGGCTACGTCCTGATCCCCACCGCGGCGCGGTTTGAACTGCACGTCAGCACGGCGCGTGGACTGTTCTCCGAGGACAGTGTTCACTGTCGGGAGAATGGTGTTAATGGTCAGTGCCGGACGACCTTCTGCTTCCAGAGCGGCAAGATCTACCTGGTCCCACTGATCGCCGCGATAGAACGCGTCGCACTTCTTAGCCATCTCGACGTATTGCAGATGTCCGTTGTCACGGGCCCGGACGTACCGGTTCCACTGCTGCTGGGCAAGCTGCTGATCTTCGATCGACTGGGTTTTGATCTTTGCCATGTTATGCACTCATCGCGGATTTTTGGCGGGGTCCGCGAGTAAGAGAGATGAGTTTGTCCCGCCAAGACGGTGTATGTACAACTGGGGCCTGATACGTGGAGAACTCAGTCATCATGAGACCAATCCACGACAAGGCGTCTACTTGGTCATCATGGGTTCCGTTGGGAAACCGCAGTAACTCTGCGATCAAAGGACCAGAGAACGCTGCATCACGCGGGAAGTACACCTTCCCCTGCTGCATGCGGCCCTGGATGGCACGAGCACGAGCTTCTTTGTCTCTTCGCCCGGTCTTCAAGTCCTTGAAGTACGCCTCGAATAACCCGCGTTCACGCACGCGCTTCTCGAGGAACGGCCCGAGGGCCATTTCAATATGCCCCTTTTCGATGCCGATGATCGAGGGCTTCCACTGTTCGTAGAGATCAAGTATTCGTTCAACCAGCTCAAAGCCATCGAACCGTCCGCGCACAACGTCCATTACGAACATGTCATCGCGGTCGTTGATGCCGACGACCACGCCAACGCTGTAGTCGTTGCGGTCGTTTTTACCGATGGCCAAGTCCCACGCGCAGTAGTAACGCATGGCGTCTTCGTCGATGTCGTCTGGGTCGTAGTAGTTAACCATCGCCCGAGTGAAGTACTGACCGTCGTCCGCGACCGGGTTCTGCTGATAAAGCGCCGACCAGTCTCTGGGGCCTACTGCTTTTTCGATGCGACGGAGCGCTTCGACACTGTACCTTTCGGGGTGGAGCGCTTCCCCGGCTTTTCGGAACTCTTCGTCTTCTTCGGCAATGGCGGGGTATCTGACGACTTCCCACTCGTCTCCGCCTTGAAGAGCCGATTTAAGAAGTCGGCCAGCCAGGTCATCATCATGCCACCTCGTTAGGATTACCAACACACCGCCGCCAGGAGCAAGACGGGTGTAGGCCGTTGACGTATACCAGTCCCAGTTCGCATCCCGGTTGTTCTGACTCTCTGCGTCCTCGCGGTTCTTAACCGGATCGTCGATAACGAGAACGTGTGCACCCTTACCTGTGATACCACCACCGACACCGGCAGCTACGAAGCCGCCGCCAGCCGTGGTCAACCACGCTTCAGCACTTTGACTATCCGGGTCCAAGCGCGTCTTGAAGACCGCTTTATATGTCGGTTCACGAAGTACCTGGCGTACCTTACGGCTAAAGCCCATTGCAAGCGAACCCGAATACGAGCAACTAATAAACTCATGCTCAGGGTTACGGCCCAGATGCCAAGCCGGGAATGAAACCGACGCCAGCGTACTCTTACCGTGGCGGGGAGGCATGAATAACATGAGACGCGGAGACTTTTGATCCACGACGTCACGCGAGAATTGCTCGAGCCTTTTGCAGACATCTTTGTGCACCCAACCGGCGTTGTAGTCAGGGTTGAACTTCTCCACGAACGGCAGCAGCCGCTTACGGGACAAGATCCGCGAAGCAAGCTCCTTTTGAGCCTGCTCCTTCACAGTTAGTTCCGGTGACTTCACTGGCTCAACAGTCGCGGCCGGAGGCAAGCCCTCCTGCTCGTCCGCCTTACAATAGACGCAAACACGCTCCTTCCTGTTCGAGTACAGGGTCTCTGGGTGTATCTTCTTACACCCTCTGCACTCCAACATTGGAATCTCGTCTATCAAGGCGCTTCTGGCTCCAGATAGCTACTGTCTTTTCCGGCCAACTTAAGCAGGTCCTCATCAGACATCCGCTCCATCTGAGCGGTGTTGACATTGATGTTGATCTGCGTCGCGTTGTCAGGTGCGGCCAACCCGTGCAACTTCACGAGCGAGTCCACCGTGTTCTTCATCTCCGTCGAGGTGGCCGCTGCGTTGTACGCGTCCAGATACATCTGGTGCGCGTGCGACCGCGTAAACTTCACCTCTTCGCGCATCTGCTCGCGGAAGTAGTCCAGCGCCTTTACGACAGACGGGTGCTTAGCCGCCTCGAGTGCGTTCTTGTAGCTGGCATAACCAGCCGCCCGCCCCGCTGCAGCAATAGTCATCCCGCGAGCCATGTAGAGAACCAGCCGCTCCTGTTGTACAGTCAGAGAACTAATCGTCAGCCCCATGTAAGGGGTCAACGACTGGAACTCGACGTGTGACATCAGCTCATCGGAATGAGCGAGGTCAGTGGATAGGGGTGCCTGGTTCTCTTGTTGAATCGCTGAGGTCTCCACCTACTTCTACGTCCAGATATACAAAAACCGGTGCCTGATCACCCAGCTTATGCAGGGAGATGTGGGTCAGGTACTCGTGGAGGGATGTGGGTTTTTTGGTCAGCGAGGCCACTATGGCCTCAGCTATCTCCCCATCGTAGACCAGTACCTCGTACCCGCCTCTATAGGCAGTACCGATAATGGCCTCGTCAAAGCCCTCGATAGCGAACACCTGGACTTTCGGCAGCATTTATATTAGCCCTGATACTGTCTAATCACAAGAGTGCTGGTAAATAGTCTTCACCCACCAGTACAGCATATCTGTACTCAGACTCTGCTTGAGGACGTTAGCCCGGTACGCGACCAGCTGCACATTACCCGGTACATACCCCAGCGTACTGTCTATGCGGTCTATGCTGGCATTGAAGTCCTTAATACCGGTCCCGTCATTGTGGTGGGTAAGAACGACCCCCGATATCGCACAACGGCCATCTTGCAGCTCCCACAGGTCGGCCAGCTGATCTACCGTTATCTCGTACTCAGTAAATCTCCTTCTCCTGCTACTGTCCCTGCTCTTGGACAAAAGGTTCGCAAGGTAAGGCCTATAGCCGGTGGACCGTTGTTGACGGTCAGTGGCTAGTTTGCACGGGCGGCACATATTCCTAGCTGTCCCGCTTTTGTGCTGTTCAAATGAGGTTAGTGGCAGGTCCTTCTGGCACCGTGAACAGTTTTTAGTGTCCGTCATCAGTGGTTCCCGGCCGGGGGTTAGTGGGCGGAGTATACGCAAAACGCGCCTGCAAAAAAATTTTATAAAAATTTTTTCGGGTTTCCTTTTTCGAGAGGGGGGTAGGGGGGTCGGATTTTCTATCCGAATTGCTCACGCACTATCTCCCCCCTCGGACTCCAGCATCACCCCTTTCCCCGGATTCACCCATTGGAACCTTGTTTTCTAACCAGTTCATGGAACCTTGTCCCCCAGTAACCCCCAACGAATCACGCTCATCGCTTCGCGATTCGCGGTCAGTATCTATTGTGTATCTATCACTAACTAGGAGTATCTACCATGGATAACATCAACCAGACCACCAACACCAACACCCAGGATCAGACCCCCGACGCTGGATACCTCGCAGCCCAAAAGGCTAAAGAAGCATCCAACAACGTCATTGCCTACGCCAAAGAGAAGCCCGACATGGCAGCTCTCTTCGTCCTCGGCGTACTCAACCTCTTCAGCTAAAACACAAGTCCTAAGCACGACTCAAAACTGCTTACCTGTATTGGTGGCGTAATACAGGTAATAAGCCTAGGCGGGTAACCACCGCTGGACTAGCAACCCAGCTAACGCACCAATTGCTAACACCACACGCGTTCTCGAGGGGAGGGACCTCCAACCTCCCCACCTCTAACCACAGGTAACTAACCATGGACAACTACCGTATGTCTACGCTCACTATCATAGGCGCTATCGCAGTATTCATCGCTGCCTGGTTCCCGCCCGCCCAGTTCCTGGACTTCACGGCAGACGATATGCACAAGGCATACATCGCCTGCTCGCTGATGATGGCTGGCTTTGCCATATACCTCCGCGCTGTACACAAGGACTAATACCCATGACAACCCTCAACGTAGACCTGCTCAAGCGTTACGCACTCGACAACTACGACCTCGGCGGCCATTGGGTCGCCGAGTGTTGGTCGACGGACGATTACGTGCAGGTCCTATACGACTGCAAGAACGACCTCGAGGAAGCGAAGCTCGAGTTGCGTGCCTACTGGACCCGTGTCAACGAACAACAGGCCGAGTGCCGGTGGGAGTGACCACTAACAACGGTCCACGGTCCTCTGCCAGTGGTCAGTGGCCACTGTTAGGGGTCCGTGGTCCGTCTGCAACAAAGTTGTGTGACGACATTTGCCCAATGTGTGCGCACTTTATGCCCGTGTGTGCAGGGAAAAACCACGTTGTGTGCACACATTGCACTTCAGGTTTTGAACGTAAGTGCTTGATTCTTAACGAATCACTAAAAATGTGTGACGTGTGTGCAGGGTTTTTCCAAGTTCAGTTCACCTATAGAGACGTGTATTTTTTATATACGTCTTAAATTTGAATTTAACTCTAAAAAAGACTGCACACACTGCACACATATTGATTTATAAGGAAAAATTGCTGCACACACCCCCTCTCAAACCCTGCACACATGCCGTTTTTCCTGCACACATTGACCTAAACCCGTCACACAGTCTGTGGATAACTCAGCCTTTGACCCCTAACCACGGTCAACTGGCCACTAATTGTTTCACCTGTGGACCAATATAGAGCACCTAACCACTAACCAATGTCATCCTATAGGACACCTAACCAATGACCAATGTCATCTACCTCGATTCGTTGCCCGTTACCAATCTCGACCGCTTCTTCGACCACGTCACCCGCGAACTGACCAGTTCAGCCGTCGACGGCACCTGCGCGGTGTCGCCCCCAATCCCCCTCCGCTCTGGGTTTGGCTGGTATGTCGGACGTGCCTCGTTCCATTACAGCGCCAACGCTGGCCGCTGGTGGTACGAGCCTTACGACCGCATCTCCGACTACTACCCAACCGAGAGCGAAGCAGCCGATGCCGCTTCGTGGCACCGCTGGGGCGTACCTCAAGACCTTGACCCTACGCTCGCCCCTTCGGGGCTCGCGGTCAGTGAGTAATGTGTGTTCACTAACCAAGGTAACTAACCATGCAGCAGCTAGACCTACCCCTTAAAACCAACCGCCTACAACAGGCCATGGACAAAGCCAGAGGTGCATTGGAATACGCCAAGGCACATCCGGATGAGATCCTGTTAGCTGTAATGACGCTAATGCTCCTCGACATCGAGGGCGATATCGATGACCTAGAGAAATAACCGTAGGTAACCAATCATGTCTAATCCTTACAACACAACCCTCAATCTGAACGTCGTCAACTGGGACTGGTTGAATGACCACGAACAACGGATGACTGACCACGAATCACTGGACGTGGATATCGAATCCACGCTCGATGATGTCAGTGAGGCCAACGAGTTGGCTAAGCTGATCCGCGAAAAGTAAACAACTATCGACCGTAAGTAACTACAACCATAGGTAATCAATCATGGCTATCAAAGACCAATCGTTCATTCCCAACGTTATCGGCTACATGTCCGAGAAGAACACCACCCTTGGTTCCATTGCCAAGTACGTGGAGTCGCAGCAGGCGGACGATCCGCTCGAGCGTATCGCTCTTGCATTCTTCCGTTTGCAGCGTGAGCGTCAGGCCGCTGTCCGCGCTGAACTTGATCAGGGAGTCCCGGTTCCGGGCCCCGAGTTCAAGCCGGAGCGTTTGCTCACCTTCGTCCAGTCCGTCATGAACGGCGTCTGTTGGGCGGCTCGCCGCCTGTACATCGCCAACGACAAGACGACTGCCGAGGATCTCGGTAACGGCATCGACTTCTCTCAAGACGTCGGTGACTGGGTCGGTGTCTACGCTTCCAACGAGCGTATCCCCGAGCTGGTCGACAGTGACTATATGGCACTGAATCGCCTGCACACTTTGCTCGGCGCCAAGATGGCGTACCTCACCGACATCAGCCCGCTGTATCACTTCGAGCAGCGAGCCCGCGATGAGGACGGCAACTGGTACGTCGACAAGACCTGCGCGTCCTTCCAGGAAGCGTTGCCTCTCATGGACGAGATCGTCACGCGTCTGCAGCAGGAGTCCGAGGCCAACGAGGTCGAGGACTTCATGAAGCAGCTTAGGGCAGCGTAACCGTTAGGTTGCGCTCCCATACGCGCCGCTTAACCCAGAGAAAGGTTGGCCGTCATCCTTGACCAAAACGGCACCATGCTCTCCCCCTTCGGCCATCAGGTCGGAGGGGGAGAAACCAGGGCAGAGAGACAGTAGCGTGCCATGCGATATTACACACCCGACAACGACAACGAATACAACCCTTTAAAAGGGGAACATGTTGAGTATCAACTGTTATGGGCTGGGGTATTACTCCAGGCCGTACGTGATTTTGAAAGCCGCCACTCTTCAGAACGAGATAAAGCTCTCAACTACGTATATTCACATGACAAGCATGTGGGTTCATTCACATGGATATGCGACGAGTTAGGCTTAGAGTCGGATCAAATACGCCAAATGTGCGTAACCAGACACGGACGTAAACAACTAATCGGTAACAACATAGGAAGCAGAAAGAGGTTTAAACATGAAAACTGAAATACGAGAACATATTCGTGCTGCTATTTTCGAGGTTACCCAAGAAGATAACCTTACCCTCGAGAACGTGCAGACTCTCATTAAAGAGTTTGCCGGTGGTATTGGTTTTGTGTTCGGTGCTATGCAGGCCTCCGCAAACAAAACCATACCCCCCGAGTTGATCAATAACAGCGTTGACGAAATTGCTGAATACATCAAGGAAGTTGCTACCACTGTTAGTAACTTCCAACCACCAAAATCTAACTAGCCATGGCATTTTATTGCAGCGATTGTCGTAACACATTCACTAAACCGTATTGGCAAGACCATACAGACTTAGTTGAATACTGGGGATTTAGAAGTAGCGAAATCACGCACTCAACCGCTCACTGCCCCGAGTGCGGAAACGAAGACTTCACAGAACTACAGGACAACGAAGAATGAAAAATTCACTCGAAGTAGTAGTTGTATTTAAATTCAACGACCTTAGCGACAACAAAGCCGACAGTATCATCCAAGAACTAACCCAAGACACAAAACAGTGGCAGCACGACTATTTTGCAGACGAGGTCTGGGTAGACGATGCAGTCATTTATGCATCAGATAACAAAGACACCCTAGAACCCTGGGATGAAGCATGGAGCAAAGAGACCTGATCTGTACACAGTGCAATGACGCTAGCGTGCCAGCTGCGCGTGCTGCGCTTTCGTACACCACATGCCTAGCATGCGGAGAACACGAAGCACGCCTGGTCCGCCACACTGTACTTCCGCTTCACAAGAGTAACTACATGGTGCCCGCTAATCGCGAAGAGATTAAGGGCTTCAACAACAAAGGAGGCTTTCACAGATGAGCACTTGGAACCACCGTTTCATTGCTGTTCGCGATCATTTCCTAGACGAAGACGAAGAGCTTATCCAGCTGGTTGAAGTGTATTACGACTCAACCGGCAAACCATCTTCTTATAGCAGACCTCACCTTACGTTCGATGACATGGAAGGCGTAAACAATTTTGTTTTACGTATCATGAAAGCAGCTCAACAGCCATTGCTTCATGAAGACGACTTTCCCCAAAGCAATAACCCATTCAGCCTAGATAGCGAACAATGGCCACTCGAGAGCGACGAGTAACGAACAACGGATTTCTGGCTCTAAAACCCAGAAGTAAATACTTCGGCTGGGACTATACAAAAAACACCCAACTACGTATGACCGGTAAGGAATGGCACAACTATGCTAAATGTGAACTATTCAACCATAACCGTGGTGACGATTCGGCCCGCGCTAGTCACTGTGAAATATGGCTTGACGGGACTGATATCAACCACAAATCTCCCAAATAACTCACTATTAAAGCGCCTAATCCAATACCTATTTAGATCTACTACCGACCTCCACAACTACGACTGGTGTTGGGTACCACCGCCTAATTGGAAATCCTGCCGAGGTGGCCATGACTACTGGTGAACATCCATACCCTAATTACGTATTCACATTCCTACGACCCAATCAACGAATCGTAGACCGCGAATATGCAACCGATACCTTATTAGTAGCTACTTACGACGGAGTGTCTTACTCAAACCCACAGTATGTAGACTACGAATCATACAAACACATATTCGTAAATACGTCCTCAGCAGAATACAGAAGAATTCAAGACCATATTATTTATGCAGTGCAACACGTTTGGTATTACAACAAACTCACTGCTTTAGATTTACACAAACAATCCGAATCACAACTACCTGACGACTTAAAAGATACGTCCCCGTGTTGGCAAGGATTAACTCGGATAAACAAAGCTATCATTTGGTAGGTATACATATGACACAGGTATATCAATGCAGATCATGCGGAGAAATATTCAACGACGACCAGGCCGAGTTCATACCCGAAGGCCACGAGATCCATTACGTCGGCGACGGTAGTTACGTTGTACCTGTCGGCGACCCTGCGTGCCCTGCATGCTTTAGCACAAGCTTCGACGACTACGAACCATCTGACGATGAGGAGTAACCATGTTTTTCTTATCAGGATTACTAGCCGCTCTGGCTATGATTTTCTTGCTCTTAAAACTTAACCTCAAACGCATCGCTAAATACGACATTTTTCTAGACGTCGTACTCACATTCTTTTTTATCTGGATCTTCGCCGGTACTTTCGCCGGTATGATGGCTGGCCTTTGGGCCGGTGCCCTAATTTCAATCTTCTTGTGGTGGGCTAAACGCAACATCCCGCAAGAAGAACTTCGTTTGATCAAGACCAAGCGTTTCCCGTACCGCAAGCTTGCTTGGGTACAGGTAATCAAAACTAAAAAGTAACCACGGTTGCCTGGCCCCTGGCCGGTAACAACGAGCCCCCGTATTTCAGGCATGTCAGTGCAACTGAAAGACGCGTTGTTGCCAGCTGGGGGCTATGCACAATCTCGCATAATCCTTAGGAGTAACTAACAAATGCGTACCATCCGACCATCTCAACTCAAATCCGAACTACGATCCAACGCCATGGCCCGCGTGCCCAGTATGATCTGGGGCCCGCCGGGTCTTGGTAAATCACAAATCGTTTACCAGTTTGCCAACACCCTCAGCGCCAAGGTCTTCGAACTGCGCGCTAACCTGTTTGACCCCGTCGACGTTCGCGGCGGTCTCAAGGTTGTCGAGCAAGCCGATGGTTCATACCGTACCCGCTACGGCGTGCCCGAGGATTACCCCGACACCAACTACCAGGGCGTCGTCGTGCTGCTCATCGATGAGCTGCCGAACGCGCCAAAAGCAACTCAGAACGCACTGCTGCAGTTGACGCTCGATCGCAAGATCGGCACATACGTGCTTCCGGAAAACACGGTCATCGTAGCAGCAGGCAACCGATCGCAAGATCGTGCAGCCGTCCACGAAATGCCGACCCCTGTTAAGAACCGCTTTGCCCACTACGCCCTCGAGGCAAACATCGACGACTGGGTTGGCTGGGCTTTGCACAACAACATTGACGATAGCTTGATCTCATTCCTTCGTTACCGTCCGGGCCTGCTTCACAGCCTTGACGCAAACGAATACGCGTTTCCATCGCCCCGCACTTGGGAGATGGTCAGCCGCAAGCTGCCGCACATGGACAACATGTTCTATGGCGTGGCATCGCTCGTAGGCGACGGCCCGGCAGGCGAGTATCTCGCTCACCGGAACATCCACAAGGAACTACCGGACATTGACGATCTGATCAAGAACCCGTCAACGACCCGTGTTCCCACTGACCCTTCAGCACTTTATGCAATTGCCGGTGCTCTGGCATCGCGCGTCGACCAGACCAACTTCAACGCCATCATGCGTTACAACCGACGCATGCCGCGTGAATACCAGGTGGTCCTCGTACGTGACTGCTTGGCCAAGAACCGTCAGTTGCTTAACGAACAATCATTCAAGGACTGGACGACCGACAACGTCGACGTCGTAATGTAAGGAGATACAAATGGCTTCTGTAAGAATGACTAATGACCTTCGCAGTAATATTCAAAACCGTGCTATGCAAGCTTTCGACACAGCACGGCCTTGCCCGAAACCTTCTACGTGGCTTACTGATCGTATGCGAGATGCGATCATTAACTCAGAACCGTACAAAATCCTGCAGCGCTTGTGGGACACCCGAGAACAACACACTTTTGTGTCGTTCGGAGGATATCCAAAACCGTTAAACCGAGAAGCAGTAAGCAACGTATCCGTTTCTTCTGTTCGCGGATTTAACCAACTGGATCAAGTTGCATCATCCAATCTCGTGTTTGAGTTTGCACCTCAGATAAATATTTATCGTGAAAGCCGATGGGGCCACCCAGAAGTTCGATTTGAAGAACTGCCTGCTAACTTCATTAAGGACCTTGCAACGCCGTGTTATGAGCTTTGCCAAGACATCAAAACACACACTGCAAACAAACAAGAATACCATCGCAAGATTAGTAGCTTGATTGATCAGTGCGGCACGGTAAAGCAGCTCTTGCTTGCCTGGCCTGCGGCGGAATCATTTATTCCGTCCGAGCACATGAATCGTATGTACACTAAGGTCAACCGCAAACAGCGCGCACAGGAAAT
>JACCDZ010515675.1_pt1 | contig 37280 bp, 48 predicted proteins | sample 7449551 | NCBI WGS metagenome assembly JACCDZ01 (sample SAMN15323452, study PRJNA562643) | freshwater metagenome | isolation source: river surface water | place: USA:Blue River Watershed | collected 2017-08-18
AACAGCAGTTTTGACGCATTGCTAGGTAAGTGTGTATTTGGATTCTTAGTCATTTCTGAAAGTTATTTTTGTGTTTATAATCAATAGTTTTGTAATTACGCAACGACGACAAAGCTGAGTGCCATTAGTGGTCAGCTTATTTCGGAACGTTGAAAACAACTTCGTTTCCATGTTCGTATAATTTTCCACGATATTTACATTTTCCTCTACCGCTTTTAGAACAATAATCTCGGCAAAGATTTTTATTGCAGTACTCTTTTTCCTCCACAGCTTCAGCTTTTCCGCACCATACATAATCAGGATTACTGTTATCAGGAATAGCTTCTACAAGCTTTATTGTTTCTAATTCTTCATCTCTCGCATCGTCAAAATGCCATTCTAAAGGACGACAAGTTGTATCGTCAATACTTCTGAAATATAATTTTTCTTTTGACATAATTATAATTTTTAAAAGCCGAACCACTAACACTGCATATGTTCAATAGCTTCTATACGCTTTCGTTGTGTTAGTGTGTGTTTGGTTATTAATTGTTTAATTTTTACTTTGTTTTTTATTTCTACGCTACTGAAATATATGCTTTAACGTTAGCGGTCATTTTTGACAGCATCCAACGCAATATCGACAGCCTTATCAATATCGTAATGGTACACAACAAAGAAGCCTATTGGAGTATGTGGATATGCTTGTACTTTTACAACTATATCTCGCTTTACCATTTCTTCAAAAACTTCTTTATCAATATCTTCTCTATCTTCTTCGTTGATATGCTGCTCAACGCTTTCATAATAATCATTGTGGTCATTAACCGATATTTCAACACTTGCCTTGCAAAGTGAAACTAATTCTTTAAACTTTTCCATAATAAAACGAACCGCTAACATTGGTTTTACGCAAGTGGGGGTTAGCGTTTAAACCCAGCTTACGTGCTTTTAATAATCTTTTGTGCAGGTTGAAAGTTCTGTGCTATTTAACCCCACCTGCGTAAAGCCAAATAACGTTATGCGTTATTGTAACGTGCATTAAACAACTTATAGGTTTTAGAAAAATCGTCAGGAGTTCTATTTATTTCTTCCGAAAGTTTATCTGATAAGTCTTTGTCTATTTCGCAAACCTTAAAGAAATCTAAAACACAACATTCACGCTCTATATTTCTGTCAAAACCCGATATAACTTCTTCTTCATCGTCTGTATCTAAATATTCAGAACAATTTGCTTCGTAAGCGTAAACAGCACCATAATCACTATCTCCAACTTCTTCGTGTATGTAAAGTTGACAATTAGAACAACAACGCATAACACCAGTTTTGCAAGATTGCTCGTTTTGTTTTTCGTTTGAAATATTTTCTTTCATTGTAATCTTATTTTTTATTAGACATTTGTTTTTAATAGTCGCAACCTCGCAAAGCTGAGGAAACGTTACCTGCAAGTTTTAAAAAGAAAAAAGCCCATCCCGCCTGGACTCATTAAAAACGTGAAGTCCTAAATCTGGGTGTACGCAATTTCTCAAAACCTGTCCTGGGCAATGGTTGTTTTTATAGTAAATATTGCCCTCGTAATGGATGCCCAACCATTCTTTTAGCTTTTCAGTTTCTTTTGCAGTTCCAGCCGTAATAAATCCTTTTGGGCTTGGCACATCAAATTGCGATATGTCAAAATTGCTCCAAAAGTAATGCCTCCCTAAAATTGCATTCGGTTTTATTAAAGGCTCATAGTATGGCTTTACATTTTCAACAATCCATTTTCCTTTAAAAAAGTGCTGTAAAAAAATTATTTCCTGGTAAAGCATCATGTCAGGGTATTTTCTAACCTTATGCCGTGTTGCTTTCATCATTCTGCTATGGCTTTGGCATGGCGGGGAAGCCCAAATCATATCAAATTCATCTGAATGGTCAAGCAAATATTGGTGAGCATCTCCAACAATAACAATATCGTTTGGAAATAATTTTTTATAAACTTCTGCAATTTCTTGCTCCATTTCTACGGCAGTAACTTCTACATTCTGCCATTTTTTTCGATTTCCGCCTAATCCAGCGTATAAATTTAATATTTTCATCCCTTCGCTTTTTTCTTTTTAAAACCAGTTCGCTTCGCCAGGTAACAGCACCTATGTCGCAACCTTGCCGCAGGCGCAACACAAGGCTGCGCATAGCTGCAAAACGTTAGTGGCAATACTACTCAACTAACTCGTAAAGCCAAACGTTTGTCGGATGTGCTTTTGTTAATTCTAATATCTTTTCGGTTAATTCTGTTTCTGTAAAAGTGTATCTACAAAATGGGTGCGAAACACAAGTATAAGGTTGCTCAATACTATTGTTTGGAGAAAGCCACATTTTAGTTCCAAAATAATCGTAATAAATTGCATAAGTACTACCGCTAACACGTGCTATACTCAATGCATCGTTTTCGGTATCATCAAAATCTGTTGTCATAATAAATTCATTTTTTAATACCCGCCACTAACTATAACAGTAGTTTGTAAAAATGGCTAAGCATGGTTATTAATTTAATGTTTTGGCTAATCAGTTATTATAGTTTTTAAACCGAAACTACTCGCTTGTTTGGTCGCCACTTCTACAAGCTACAAAACGTTAAAACAATTGAAGCTGCTCTCCTTTTGATGGATGTATTTTTTTATTTCTGAAAAAGGAATTCCCATTTTTATATCTTCAAAAACAACCAAACATTTCGATTCGTGTCTTTTTAAAGGATCATGAATAAAATCTTGTATTACTGAAGTAACTTCTTTCATTACTAGAATTTTATTATTAAGCCACGTATGAATATCAAATGTTATTTTTTGCCCTATTTTCATTTGTTTCATTTTACTTCCATTTTCCGTTAATCCAATTATAATCTCGAGCGGTTCCTTCTTTGTATTTGTTTGCAATTCTTTTTTCATTTATGTAATACCAGCAAGAGTAATAATATTTTCTTTGAACTTCACCTATATAAAAAACCATTACTTTTTGAGTTTCGTTTTTTAATAAACCTAAATACTCCAAAGGTTCTTCATACATTCCTTGTAAATCTGTTTTTTGTCCTGGTATAAATGTTCCGAATTCAAACTGCACCGAAACTTTATCGATGAAGTTTAATTTTTCAGCAGAAATAATACCTAAGCCTTGTCCTTTATTGAAAATTACTTTTTCCATGATTAATAAACCCTCTCAATTCTCCAACCTTGTATGGTATTATAAACCACAGGTTGTCCATCTTTGTTGTTAGCTTCTTTACCTTTTAGGTTAATATCGATTTTCACTTTGTCGCCGGATTTAAATTGATCCAGCAAAGCGGTTTTATCTTGCGTGAATTGGATAGCTAAACGCTGTGCGTATTGTTCTTCCGTATCTACATGGATTTCTCGCACTTTGAATTGTTTTTCTCCGATTTCTTTTGTTTCTAAAATTCTAACGATTGTTGCTACTATTTGCATGATGTTTATTTTTTTAATTTTGATTTAATTTTTTGATAATGAATGATTTTTTTAAAGTAAATCAGGTACACTCTCAACCTGATTTTAATTTTTTGACTAGGCGATAAGTCTGTTTAAGAACGTTAGAGTTTTTGTTTCTGACAATTACTCTGCAGCAGTTTCTTCGGTTACGGCTTTTGAAGGTGCTACATAATCAGTGGAAGTGACACGATAGTTTTTGTCGTATCTTCCTTTGGTGTACAAATGGCTCACTTTTGCCACGTGGTTTACCAGTTTAATTTCGGCAACATTGTTTTTTTGAAGCGCGGTTACTTCGTTCAATGCTTCTTCGTGTTTGTTGCTCTCGGCTTTTAATTCTGTGCCTACAAATACTTGAAACTTCTTTGCTGTGGCTTGTGGTGTCTGTGCTTTTGACATATTTAAAATTTAAAGATTTAATTTTTCGAATAATGGATATTTTATTTTTTTCAATTTTCTTCTTCCGTTGATTGCGGCATAAATGATATTTACATTTATTCCCATTTTCCTAGAACAAGCAGCGGCCGACATGAATATTTTTTCTGTGCCATCTTTGAATATTGCTTTTACAGGTTGAACTGGAGTGTACTTTGGTTCAGGTCTTGTAGTATTGATTCCGTTTATCAGGTTCTGACAATCTTCATCTGTCCATTTGTTATAAGGCACGTTCCACAAATAGTGTTTTTTGTCCTTCATTAATAATTCGTGTTTTTGTTCTTTTGTTAGCATGATTTTTAACTAATTAATTTTTTTAAAGCATTTACATTGTCCATTGTTCCTTGTTTCAAATACTCCTGGACTGCTTGTTCGTACCAATCCATTAAGAACTGTTTCAAAGGAATTCCGACTACTTTTGTGCCACACTTAAATGTATGTGAACTGGGATTCCCGTGTTTTTCTAAATATTCAAGTATTTGATTATACAGTTCCATGGGTTAAAATGGTAAATCATCTTGTATATTAAAGTTTGGATCTAAAGATTGTATAGCTGATTCTAATTGATAAGAATTCATATTTTCATAATTATCAATATTTAATGATTTAGCTTTAGCTTTTAATTTTTTAAATGTTATTTCTAAATCTTTATCTCTAACCAAATTCAATACTCCTGCATGCTCCATCATATCGTAATCAAAAATGTAAGCGGATGTGGCAGTATCATTAAAGCGGTGACTTCTTACTGCTCCAATGAAATACTTCTTAGATTTGAAGTAATTACGAAGTGTATTTTCGCCAATTACATCCACGCCTTCACGTGTGGAAACTTCTTTGTGATACAATTGATGCACCGCATTCAAGCGCAAATACAATACTCGTTTTCGGCTGTCGTTGGTCCACTCGATTTCCTTTTCTCCTTTTCGGCCTTGAAGCTTTAAACTTGAAGGCTTGTCGATTAAGAAGTGTGTTCCGTTTACTAAAAGTGGGTAAGGTTGACGATCCAACAAGTACTCCAATGTTTTCCAGAATTCTGCTAAACCTTCTGATTCTACAATTAAATCTGATGAATCGATTACTGCGTTTTTAGCCAATTGATACATTTCATCGTATGAAAATGGAAATTTAAAGTGTTCCCAAAGAATGGTAATTGGTGTCATCATTACCACATAATTCTGCAACATACGTTCCTGGTAATCGTGTCCTTTTAAATCCTTTTTTAGTTTATTGATTAAATCAGCGTACACTTTTATGTATTGCTTTTCCACTTCTTCACGATGCGAAACAATATCCAAAACCAAAGAAGTCAATCCTTCTTCTTCCCAAGATTTCAATAAGTTGTAATCTGCAATTTCTTGTTGTGTGAAATTCTCTTGTGGTTTGATAAAGTGTTGAATTACCGAACGCGATGTGATAGCGTTATCATCCCAAGTGGATAAATACTGCGAAAGCATTACCAGGAAACAATTCACTTTTGCTACTTTGGTTCTATTGTCTCCAGTTGCCATTCCCAATTCACGCCCACGATTATCATATGAACCTTTTATCGATTGTAAAATTTTGGTATCGATGTTATCGTGAAACTCTTCCAAAATAGTTAAGGCGTTTCGTGTTCTTCCAATTCTTCGTGAAAATGCTACCAAAGTAGAACCGTTCAAATCGAAAGCGGGTTGCTTGTAAGTGAAAAGCGATGCCAAAGATTCGGCATACTTCGATTTACCGGAACCTTTCTCACCAGATAAAAACAAGATTGGCGATACTGCATGCGTTTTTACAAATAAATCTCTAAATAAGGAGAAGAAAACCGAAGCAATTCCAATGATAGCTTTGTCTTTGTAAACCAACTGCATTTGCTTCATCCAAGTATTCATTGTAACTGGAGATTCTTTGTAAACAAAGTAGCGGTCATTTTCGTAAGGATCATCATCATCACGTGTGTGTTTGTAGATTTCAGAAAATGCTGGAGAATAAAAATGTTTTACTTCTTCAAAATATTCTGATTTATCATTGGAAGAAGTTTCCACTTGCACGATTCCGTATTGGTTTACATTTTTGATGGTTCCGTTGAAGTACACGCAATTTGCAAAGGCAAAGAATCCTTCACGTTGCCAGCCTAGCGTTTTCAATTCGAAAGCCATAATAAAATCAGAAAGGATTCGGTTTCGCATTAAAGTGAAATGCGCAGCGGTGAAATTTTCCGTTTTTACAAAATAACCTTCGTTGATTAAAGCTTCATCAAATTTATTAGCCGAAACGAAATCAGAAGAATCAAAATCGATTAATTTCTTTGAGCCTGATTCGTTCACTACTTCACATAAACGTTTATTGTCGTTTTTTCCGTAAACGTGGAAAAGTGGTGTTATTCTGTAATTGGTTCCTTTGAAGAAACTTCCGCTTCGGCCTTGAAACCAACACGAATTGCCAATAGTACAAAATCTATACTTTTTAAATTCTTCAAAATCTGCTCCTGGTGGCAATCCTAAATCTTCTGCAACTGAATCGTTTGCTGTTTCTTTTTCAATTTTGGCAATAGCTTTTGATGCGAAGTCTGCAATTCTAGTTTTTAAAATAGCCAATTGAGATTTTAAAATCTTGTTGCATTCCTTAACGTACATGTTGTGTTTGATGTCGTCTTTGATTTGATACAACATTTGCGCTACTGCAGTAACTGCTTCTGAATGTTTGTCAGGATCATTCGCTGCTTGATTCTTTAAAAAAGTTGTTTTCCAAAGTACTGCATCTTGTGCGTTGTCAAAAATGAAGTTCTTAATATCTTCATTTTTTCTTGAATACGAATCCGGATCTTCTCCTTCAGGGAAAATAACTACCGAAACTTTAAAACCATTCGCTAATAATTTATTGATGTCTTCCAGTGCGGCTTTGGTTCCTGCTTTTGGATTTCCTTGCGCATCAAAACCATCGTTATCGCGACAAATAATTACGTGCGAAGCAAAGCGCCCTAAAAGTTTGCATTGTTCATCAGTTAGAGCCGTTCCACCAGAAGCCACTGCCATATCGCAACCATATTGGTGCAAAGCCGTAACATCGGTATAACCTTCACACAAAACCGCAGTTTTGGTTGTTGAAATGCTTTTTTTGGCTTGGTAGATTCCGTAAAGCGAACGTGATTTTGAGTAAATAACCGATTCTTTTGAATTCAAATATTTTCTTCCACTTTCTTTTGCTGGATCATCATCTGAACAACGGCCACCAAAACCAATCACGTTTCCATTTACATCTTCAATTGGAAACATTAATCGGTTCTTGAAGAAGTCAAATGCATTGCTATCTTTCACATTTACCAATCCAGAAGTTTTTCCTGTTTCAAACCTTCCTGTATCTATAATGGTATTCGTTAAGAATTTCCATTCATCTGGAGCGTAACCAATTCCAAAAGTCAAAAGTGTTTCTTCATTGATTTGGCGTTCTGCAATCATTTTTTTGGTCCAATGATCGGCAGGTAAATTTTGCAATGCTTTTTGGTACTTTTTAGAAGCCCAATCCATTAAACGAAACAATTCTTCTTTTTCAGAACGCTTTTGTTTAGCTTCTTCCGTTTCTTCTTCTCGTTCCAATGCAATACCACAGATATCGGCAATTTTTTGAATCGCTTCATAAAAAGTGCAATTTTCCTTTTCCATTACGAATTTTATACCATCACCTTTCTTTTGCGTGCTGTAACAAACAAAATTATTTTTCGCTGGAGAAACTTTAAAACTTGGTGTTTTATCATTTGGATTGAAAGGCGAACGACATTCGTACAAAGAGCCTGCACGTTTTAATTCAGCATATCTAGAAACAATGCTGATGATATCGGCTTCTCTAACTTGGTCTATTGAGGTTTGTTTGTACATTATTTACTTTTATGTGTTTTTCAAAATATTCTTTAACCGTTAAATTTTGAGTCGAACAATCCTGGTTGGTGGATGATAAGTTTCGGTTCAACAACTTCGAAGGAGTTAATAAGTTCGTTAATTTCTTCTGTGGTTTCTTGTTGAAGTCTATTATAATAGGAACGAATGATTTTTTTATCTTCATAACTAATTATTTCAGATTTTTCTAGTGCAATAATTTGATTTTTAACATTTTCTCTTTTAAGTTCTAATTCATTAACTTTTTTTGATTTTTCTTCAGAACTTAATCTAGACAATTCAACTAATCTACTTAAAGCAGCAAAATAGATTATTGTTTCTCCTGCAGGTAAAGCTTGCATTAAAAATTTTTTATAAGCTTCAATAGGACTTAAACCATGCCTATTAGATAATTGAATAATTTTAATTTGCCGAATTTTTAATTCTTCTTGCCATGTATCAGGAAACATAGAAATAACCATTTCTATAGCTTCTTTTCCTCTATATTCAAATCTATATTGTGCCATAATTATTGAATTATTTTATTAGAAATAGCTTTGGTGATTAATCCAGATTTTGAATACACATTAAACTTTTCAAAAAGATTTTTTTTATGTGTATTTAAAGTAGATTCCGAAATATCAAGTTCATCTGCAATTTGTTTATCTGGCTTATCAGATGCTAAAAATGTGACAATTTCTATTTCACGAGGAGTTAATCTATTACCATCAATAGTTATATTTTTAGATTGCCATTTTAAGCACTTACAATTATTTGAGCAGATAAAATTATCTGCTTGTTTTAAATTACCTTCACTATCAAAGTCGGGTAAATGATCTGCGGCACCATATACACAAAATGCAAACCGTTCAATAGCTTCGGATTGAGGTAAGTTTTTCAAATCTTCAATTGCGACTTCATCAGAAAGTAATTTTTCAAAAATCATTGCTCTTTTAGTAGGATGCAATTCATCAAACTTTATTGTTTGACCATTTGAAAGCGCATACACACGTTTAGTTTCTCTACATCCAAAAAGCTCTGTAGATGTGTCACCAATCATAATTCCTGCTGGGATTTGGTGAATAATTGGAATTTCATTAAATTTGTCCATGATAATTTGTTAATCTTTAAAGGTTAATGAGTGATTTTTAAACCGAAGTGTCCGCTTCGGTTTTTTTTTATTTATTTTTTTGAGAGATTGTTTTTAAAGGTTTATTTAATATTTTTTTACGTATAACATTAATATTTGAATGTTCAGTAAGTTTTTCATTATATACTTCATATATAGCTTTTTCAATCTCTACATTAGAATTTCTACCGTTGAAAACATGAGAAATATAAGTTTTATCATATTCTCTTCCATCTTGTGTAAATACTTTATTATCAGCCAATTTCTGCTGGACCTTATGAATCCATTTATTTTTAAGGACTCGTTTCATTTTTACTCTTGCTACTTTGTTTATCATATATAACTACTATTATTTTTTGGAGTTTTTTGTATTATCTTTACTCAACAATTACTCAACGATTACTCAACAAATTTACATTAATTTTTTAATGTAACATTAAAAAAGTAATGTTTTTTTAAAAAAAAATTATGAGTGCAGGTAAAAGATTAGCTCAATACATTGAATACAAGGGATTTACAAAAAAAAGTTTTTGCGAAAAATATTCTTTTGACTATAATAATATGGTCAATGTCTTTGCAGGGAAAAGAGAAATAGGAATGAAGGTTTTAAATCAAATTAAACTTGCCCTTCCAGATTTAAGTGTAGATTGGTTGCTTTATGAAGTTGGAAATCCAGAATTAACAAAATACAACACTAAGGATACTAAAATTTTACCAGTTTTAGAAGAACCATCTATAAATTACTCAGTAGATCATTTTGAGAAATTATTATTAGAGTATTTGGAACATCCAAAAATTAAAAATAAGATTAATGAAATCGCAAAAGAAAGAAATAAAAAATGAACATAGTGAGTTAGTACTTCAAATTGAGTTTTCTGAAACAACAGGAGAGCTTTTTAAAAAACTTGAAAAAATAGTTACTACTCAAAAACTACGCAAGCATAAAAAATAAGCTTTAAAATAAGGATTTGTTTGAATACTGTCGAGGTCACAAATATAAAAATTAAAAAGGCGAGTTTTTACACAAATGCGTGTAAATACTCGCCTTTTCTCGTTTAGTTTAATTTCAATAAATCTTTATTATTATGTTTTTAGCACCAAAATTTGAATTTTACTACTCACAAACTACTCAACAAAAAATGAATGGGAAGTTAACTTATAAAGTAAAGATTAAAGACGAATATATAAGAGCTGATAAAACTTGCGCTCTTTATGTTCAAGTTTTTTTAAATAAGAAGAAAAAAATATTTCCATTAAATATTTTTATTCCTGCTAATCACTTTGATAAAATAAAACAACGAGTTTCCAATAAAAATAAGAATCATAAAGACTTCAATATAATTATTGAAAAGTTTTTAGCAGACTTGAACACCATTGAAATTAATTATAGATTGAATGGTGTTCCGTTGGATATAGAAAAGCTATATAATGAAATAAATAATCCGACATCTTTTATCGATTTCATTATTTTTTGGGAAGAAGAACTACTAAGACAAAAAGATTTATTGAAGCCAGGAACTTACAAACAACAAAATGCATCTTTAAATAAATTGAAAGAATATAAAAGTTCTATATTATTTTATGAAATTTCACATGAATTTATAATTGATATGATTAAATATTTTAAAGTTAAAAAGAAAAATGCCCCAAATACAATTGCAACACTTTTAAAAAACATTAAAAAATATTTGCATTGTGCTGAAAAGAAAGGAATTAGATTACCAATAAATTATGAAGATATTAAATCTCCAAAATTTAAAAGCAATAGAAGTTTCTTGATGCCTGATGAGATTAATAAATTGTATAAATATTGGAAATCGGAATTTGTAAATCCAACTCATAAAAGTATTTTAAATCGGTTTTTATTTTCGTGCTTTACCGGATTAAGAATTTCAGATATACAAAAGATTAATCAGGACAATATTATAGGTGATTTTCTAGTTTTTACCACTCAAAAAACAACAAAGCTTCAAAATATACAGTTGAACAATACGGCTCGAAAATTCATAAATAATCGTGGACCATTGTTCGATTCCAATTATACTGGTGAATATATCAATAGAACGCTTAAAGATATTTGCAAAATTTGTGGTATAAAAAAACGTGTGTCTTTTCATGTAGCGCGACACACGTTTGCAACAAACTTTTTAATAGCTGGAGGAAGAGTAGAAGTATTACAAAAAATACTTGGCCATTCAAAAATAGAAGAAACAATGATCTATGTACATATAGCAGATTCTGTAACTAATGTTCAAATTTTTAACATGGACAATATTTTAGATAATAATAGTTTCTAAAATCATTTTTACTTGTATTTTTTGATTTTCTACTTCAGAAGACTCAAATGATATTAAATTATAATGCTGATTATCAACATATATACTATTGTATTTTTGTAAAATAGATACTTCTTGTTGTGTTAAAAAAGTAGTTATTTCAACTTGAGAAGCGTTTAATCTTATTTTTAAAAATTTTTTATGAAAAGTATCATAGATCCCTTTATCTCCTATTATTTTTAAATTATAACCATTAATAGTTTCTTTAGATGTAAAAGGAGCGGATTCTGGTGTATATATGATTAAGCCAAATCCCTCTTTATCTTTTACTTCTTCAGATAATTCACTAGTAATGTTATTACTTGGTATTAATTTAAATTTCGAATCAATAGTTTTAGTAAAATCTGTTTTTTGATTTGTATAAATTTCAACATTATTTCTAGTTATAAAAGCGCCTTCATCTTCATCATTTTGATATTTTAAAATAAAAGAGGTATTTGCAGCTAAATCAAAGCTGCTTAATAGATGTGATTTAGATAATATTAAAGGTTGATTTAAAACTGAGTTTTCATTAATATTTAAAGTCAATGTTTTAGACAGATCATTAGGAATGATATTTAAGTTAAAGAAATTTTTTAAAGCTGAAAGATAATTGCTAAAGGTAATGTTTGGTACATATCTATTTAAATCAATAGTTGGATGCATTTGATTATATTCTTTTTCCTCAGAAGTCAATAATATTGATAAGTTATAAGAAATAGGCATTCTAGATAATGAATCTTCATAGGCAATTATACAAATTCCAGAATCTGAATTCATTTCTATTTCTCCTTCAATAATATAATTTATACCGTTATTATATTTTGTATACTTATCAAATACAATAATAGTATTATCATCTCCAGCAGGATTAAAGAATAATCTTGTTTTTTGCCAATTAAAAATAGTACCAGATGGTAAAAAAGGAAGTTCAAAATGAAAACTAATTTTATATGTACCAGCAACAGGCAAGTTGATATTTAAAACGCGTCTATAAATGTCTTCACCAAAAACACCTCCGTTATTTACAAAAGTCCAAGGATATGTAAAAGTATTTAAATCAATATTTATTGGCTCCGGATATAATGTTATTTTACAAATATTAGAATTAAAAGAAACTAACATTAACCTTTTAATGAGTTCATGTTCAGTAAAATCTCCATCAATTTTCCATCCTATTGTTTTTAAAGCATAATATAATGGTGATAATAAGAACATTTGAGGCATGGGTACATTATAATTTGATATAGTAATTATACTACCACTAACACTTGCTGTATTTTCTAAAAAAGAATAAGTATTTGTACTTGAATCGTATTTAAAATTATTGATATAATTTTTATAAAGATACCAAGCATCAGAACTATTTAAGTCTATTCCATATTTATTTTTCCAATACATCATTGGAAAATTAAAAGTAACCTCTGGAAATATTTTTCCAATTCTATTTTGAGTAAAGCTAGGCCAATAATTTGTACCACTAAAAATAACATTTGATGTTTCAGTAAAAGGAATTGGATTTGTTTCTTCAGGAATAATAGAAACAATATCCATTAGTTCATTTAATTTTTTATTGTTAAGAGAAAGTAGTTTTGACGAATATTTCAAATTACATTTTCTAAAATTTTTTTGAACTGATAATTGTTGTAATTCTCCATTATAAGTAACGCCAAATTCAATGACAATAACTTCTACTATTTTTATTTTTTGGACAGAAGTAATATCTGAAGGACCAAGTAGTTTTTTGGTAATATCATTTTCAATGATTAAAAAAGGATAAGAAGAATGTGCCGTTTTAAAATCAGCTGTAAATGAATTATTTTCTTTTTTTATGTTTAAAGAATCCCGTTTAAATTGAATTTCTTCACCGTTTAATGTAAAAATCTGTATCATTAGCTAACTGTTTTAATATTTGAAAAAATAGGAATTCCATTATAATAGGACAGTATTCTAATTTGAAAATTTGTTAAACTATAAATTATGGCTATTTGTGGACTTGTAATTCCTTCTAATAAAATAGGGAAAGTCCATTCATAAGATGAAGATGGTCTAAATTGAAAAAACAATTGAAAAACAGGAAATTCACTTGAAAAATCAAGTTGGCATTCAGAAATATCATCATATTGATTTATAATGGTTGCATTTTCTAAAATTAAGTTTAAAGTAATTGGATCACCACCAATATTACCTGTTAAATTTTCATTATTGAATGGAAGACCTTTTTTTACTTTAAATTGCAAGTCATTACTATAATTATTTAATCTGCTTTTTAAATTTGTTGTTTTTTTAATATTAGAAATAATATTTGTATAGGAAAAACCATTATTAAAATAGCAATCTATGGAATTAGCTACTTCATTTACAACTTCTTTTTCTAAAACAGTTAAATGACCGGTGTTAATAGTATAAGTAGCTTCTTCTTCAATAGCATAAATAGCAAAAGAGGAATCATATTGCTCATAACTTTGTACTGCAAATCCTGAAATATCCTCAAAATCGCCATCAAAATAAGCTGGAATGTAGAAACCAAAATTATTTTGATAGACTATTTCTTTAATTTCATAATCTGGAAGCTTAATAATTATAAAATTTTTAGAAATAATTTCAGAACCACACGATATCGAAGCCGTAATATAATCAGCAATAGATAATAACGTTACTTCTTCTAATTTTAAAGTATATATATATATCTTTTTACCTGAAATAGATGCAATTTCCTGTTGATGCAAAATGTTGTTAAAATTATCTTTTATTATAACGGAAACATTTTCATTTTCAGCATTTACATAAAAAGGAATGACAATTATACCTTTATTTTTAATTCGATAGGTTTCTGCTTTTAACCCTAAAATTTTAAGTTTATCATTAGAATTAAATTGTTGCGATTTTACATTATATAAAATATAAAACTCAGGCAACGTTAATGAATCAACTAATATATCTGAATCAATTTGATATTCTTCAATAACAATAGTTACCTTTTTTTTAAAATTAGATTGTTCTAATAAACCTGTAAAAAAATTACCTAAAAAAAAGGGTTTAAAATACGCATGATATAAATAAATTAAATCTTTAGTAGCCGTATAATTGTCTTTTCTGCTCCATCCTTGTTCATCAAAAAGAATGTTATTAATATAAATTTTTGCTCTAAAATAAAAGCCTAAACCATTTGTAGAAGTTATAGTTATAGGGGTTCTGTTACCATCTAATAAAATAGTATCAGCAGGTGGAAAATTAATTGCTGTAATCATATTAAGCTATATTACCGTTATTTTTTGAATTTTTAATTTCAGTCATCATTTTTTCAATTTCTTCTACATCTTTATATCCAAATATTATTTTAGCTAAAAGACCATTTGATAATATATCATTTAGTCTTGAAATAACTGATATTAATGAAGAAGTATCAAAAGTGGAGCTATCAATTGTATTTGTAAATGTTGCATTAGAAGTTGCACCACCATCAACATAACCTTTCAATTTATTTTGTCTATTTGCTTCTAACCAGGCAATAGTATTAGCAAATCGTGGATCTTGTGTCATTACTTCTGGAATAACGTATTCATTTTTGTGAACGTAACCAGTAACCGGACCATATTCGTCATAACCTAAAGCTGCTTTATCTCCAGTATTACCACCATAAAAGAATTGAGGAGGTTTTGGTGCTTTTGCTTTCATTATTTTAGCAATTTGAGCAACAGTTGTAATACCTGCAGCAGCAATAGCTGCTGTCATAGCTATACCTCCATCAAACTTAGGATATTGAGCTAAAATAGAAGTAATAGCCATTGCTCCATTAATTCCAGCTTGTACTAAAGCTAATTCTTTAGATTGACCAAACATTTCACCAATAGCTCCAGCAACTTGATTTAATCCACCTAATGTTCCCTGTAATTGTTGAAGCTCTCGCAATCTATCCATTTCGTCTTGCTTCTTTTGTGCTGCTTCTTTAAAACGAGCATATTCCTCATCTGTAATTTTTTTATCAGCATAAAGTTTAGCGTAACGTTGTAATTCGGCTTGATAATCTTGCTCTTGTTTTATTTTATCAGCTTCTGCTTTTGTTTCAGCTTCTGCAATTGCTAATTCATTATCGAGAGCTAATTGCTCCGCTTTTAGTGCTTTTTGTTCTTGTTCGTATTGTAATTTTTGTTCTTCTGTTAATTTTTGAAACTCTAGATCATTCTCTAATTTTTTTTGATTGTATTCAATGTTTAATGTTTCTAATTCAATATTTAATTGCTGTTGAGATGTTTTTTCTAATTCAGCTTTAGCAATTAAATCCGCTTTTTTCTTTTCATAGTCATTTAATGCGGCTTCGTTTTTTTTGTTTCTAATTGTATCCAAACGATCTTCCTCCATGGCTAAAATTTCTGGAGTAAGTGCCTTATCCTTATCAATAAACGAACGTTGGTTTGCTAAAAAAGCATCTAATTGCGCTTTGGCTAAATTAGCTTTTGCATCGGCCAATGCTTTAGCTCTATTGTATGATTCTTTAGCTTCTTTTTCTTCTTCGGCTTTTCGTTTTGCAGCAGCATCTGCACGCGCTTTTTCTTCTGCTTTTAATGCATCGGCAGTTGCTCCACCACCTCCAGAACCAAAAGGTTTATTTTCTGGATTTATTTTTTCATTTGTTACATTGGTAGTAGTAACTTCTCCTTTTATTTCAAATTTTTTAGATTTAAAACTTTCAAGTTTTTTTTGTAATTTATCTACATCTACACCTAATGTTTCCAATAAAGGTGATGCAACATCAATTATTCCTTGAAGTAATTTAACGGCATTATTGTAAAGGTTTATAAAAATATTTCCAATATGCTTAAAAGCATTTCCTATTCCATCAGCTAGAGCTATAAATGCACCTTTAAAATCACCAGTTAATAGTTTTTTCCAAAACTGAACTACTCCAGAGAAATAGGCAAAGAAGGATTTTACAACTCCTGAAATTATGTCAAATGCTGAAGAAACTGTGAACTTTAAATTTTCCCAAACAGCAACAAAAACAACTCCAATTAAATCAATTAAAGGTTGTGCATCTTGTTTTACTTGTGCTAAATATTCTAAAATAGAAGCTAATGTATCAACACCAACAGCTTTAATTTTTGTCCATAGATCGCCAAAATCTTTAATTTCAAATAATTCAGATTGTGCTTTATTTAATCGTTCATTTGCATCAACTAATTCTAATGAAGCTTTTGCAGTAGCATCTAATTCTCTTTTTGCTGATTGGCCTAATGCTTCAAATATTTTTTGTGCTCCACCTGCGTCTTCTCCAGCACCTTTAAAAACATCAGCTGTTAATTGTGCATATTGTTGTTGTGAAAGATTAGATTCTTTTGCTTTTTGAGCAATAGCTTCTAAAGCTTGTTTTGTGGTTAATTCACCTGTTTTTACTTTATTCAAAACTTCATCAGAAAAAGAAGCACCAAAAGCATTAACCAATGCATCACGAGTAGATTTGGTATTTTCTTTCAATGCCAAATCTGCTTCCTTTAAAGCGTCTGGAAGTTTATCCTGGTATATTCCTAAATCATAACCAGTATTAATAACATCTGCAAACTCTTTTGCTGAAAATCCTGCTTTTGCAAAAAACTCATCATATTCACCAAGCGAATCCAAGAACTCCGCATTTTGAGCACCACCAGAAGCCAAACCTTCAGCAATAATCTGATTAGCTTCCGACATTGAAATTCCGTATGTTTTGGAAAGCGAGTTTGCTTTTTCGGCAATTTCTTTAAAGTCTTTGTCAAATGTTTCTGCAGTAGCGGAAATTTCATCACGAACCTTTGAAATTTCGGAAGCGTTTACACCAAGAGCTCGAAGCTCTTTGTTCATTTCGGTCAAACCTTTGTTGTAGTCGAATAAAGCTTTTGCGCCAGCTGCTAAACTAGACAATGCTGTAATAGTTGCACCAATAGGTGTAAGAATAAAAGCCTTTGCAGAACTTAACAAACCACTAATTCCTGAAGTAATAGCAGAGATTCCTTCTTTGGCACCTTGTAAATCTCCAGATATTAATGAATCCCAAATTCCTGTAAGCGTGCCACGTAAACCACCTGAAACTTCATTAGCTTCTTTCATGGCTTTATTTGTCAATCCAAGTTCTTCACGATACTGTGCTTGTCGTTGGCGTAATTGTTCCATTGTTTGCGCCAATTCTTTTGAGTCTTTTTCGTAGGTTTCAGAATCGGAGTTTAACAAGCGCATTCTGTTGCGTACTTGTGCCATTGCGCCTTCCACTCCTTTTAAGGAATTTTCGACTTCTTTTCCATTTACGAAAATGGATATTCTTCTGGTAACGTTATCTTTACTCATTGGCTAACGTGTTGGATGATTTTAAATTCTTATCAAAACCGAAGTTTATTCGGTTTACAATTACTTCTGCTCTTTGGTTTCCGATGATTTCGGCTAGTTCTTCAACTGCTTTTCCACGTTCTACAGCATCGATAATGAATTCACGTGCTTTTAATCGTGCGTTGATTCCGTTTGCTTTTGTGCCTTCGAATCCAACATGAAGAATAGGGTAGATGTAGTAAGGTGTGAAAATGGTGATACGTTCAAGTAATTCATTTTTGTAAAATGGTTTAACGGTTGACTTTGAAGCCAAACCAGTTCCTTTTTGGGTTTTACTACGAATAGAAGAAAGCAAGTTGCGTTTGATTCGGTTTGCGAATTGCGTTCCTGCTTGTTTTTCTAACATAAATAAATCTATCTGACCAGCCATTTTTTGTATTTATTTATGGTAAAATTAGGTTTGAGTAATGGCAAAAAATAGGACAACAAAAAATTTAAGGTGTTGGCCATTCCCATTTTGTTGCGTCGTAGCACATTGGTTCGTGGTTTTTTAAGGTGTAAATTACATTCCATCCGAACATATTGTCTAATAATGGTCCCACTTTTTCTACTTGTACTGTGTCGATGTCAATCATTCCGTACAACCAGTGTGTTTTATCGTTTCGGCATTTTTTTAAAAAAGCTACAATATCTAATGCTATATTTTCTAATTCGTCTAAAACTTCTTCTTTTAAATCATAGTTATCTACTTTACCAGCAAAGTTTAATAATAGAAATGAAACTCTTCTGTTGGCTAATGTTACGGTTTTGTTGCTGTTTTCAGCTAAATCTGTAGAATGGCTTTCTAACATTAAAACAGGCACTTGAATTCCTTTTCTAAGTTGTCCGGTAAGTTCGGTAATATCAAAACGATAGAAACCATTTATTCCTTTGTGAGCTTCGGCAATTTCTTTGTGAAACTCCACAATTTTACTATGTGTAATTACTGCCATTATTTTTTACTTTTTTGCTTGTTGTATTCTTCAATATCATCCTGAAATTGTTGCAGGAATTTGTAAATGTTCGTGCGTTCAATTGTTGGTAGTTTCGATAAATCTCCTTTTGCCATGGATTGAATTACTTTTCCAAATCCTTGTCTTGGTCCTTTTTCTTTTTTAGTTGATTTTGGAAATGCTTTTTTGAACTTGTTCGCGATGTAGTTCTTACAACCAAAATAAGTCAACTCGGTAATCAATAAAACTTCTATTTGAATTTTTGGATTGATTTGCTTTTCTAGTTTGTTTTTATCGAATGGTTTGCGATCTTCTGTTTCAGAATAGAGTACGTGAAACAAATACTTCAAATACTCAACGTTTTGAGTTTCTCTAAATCGAATGTGTAAATCATCGGCCACTGCGAATTCTTCCGCATCAAGGTTTTGAATTCTGTCGGCTGGAGCGAAGTATTGTTTCTTTCCTACTTTGATTACAGGAATGAACTTGGTGCGGTTGTTTTCTTTCAATAAAAATTCGATGAACTGCTTCCACTCGGAATATGGAACTTGAAACAAGAACCAACGCAACTGCGCTTTCTTTTTAAGTTGCCACCATTTTGCATCGACTAAAATTTTTAGCAGTTTTATATCGCGAATTAAGGAAGGTTCTACGGTAGAAAAGAGCAAGACAATTTTTTCGAACTGCTTTTGATTGAGTTCGTTCCATGATTGTGTTATCTTAATATTAATTTTCATTAAATGGATTTTTAGTTTCTCTTATAATTTTTTTTTCTAGTAAAAATAGATCTACTTCTACTTTTCCAAGTTGCTTATAAAATTCTGGAGAAACAGAAGAAAGCATTTCTAACTGCGATAACAAAGTCGCTCTTTTTAATTGTAAACTATTTAATTGCTCTTGATTTTTCATTGTTTTGATATTTTAAATATTGAAAAATCATAACCTACCAAAATTCTGCTTTCAGAATCGTAACCAATTCTTAGAATGTTTCCTTTTGCATTTTGGAAACCTAAGTTTGCATTAAATAAAGCTTTGTCGAATTTTAGTGTATTGGCTAATCCTATGCCACCGAGTAAACGAAATTTCACTTGTTTTTGTTGTACATCTATTTTACGTTCTTTAATAGTGTACGTTGGTGTAATTTCTTTGACTTCATTACCAGCTATTATTCCGTTGATGGTTAACTTTAAGTGATCATCTTCGAAGTTAGATTCGAATTGTTTCAATTGTGTGGCTAAACGGTATAATTCTGCTTGCTTAATCGAATCACTAAAAGCAAATTCCGACTGCATGTTGTCGATTTCTCTTTGGTAATCTTTTATTCGATCATACATTTCTTCAATGTCTTTGGATAGCTTTTTTTCATTGGTTCTGTCTTTATACCATTTTGGAACTTCAACAACTTCATGCTTTACAATGGTATCAGCTGGAAGCGTGTTTGTAATTGCTGGAATAGTTACCGAAGTTGTTCCAGGTGTAGATGTTCCGGTGCAGCTTCTAAAAAATAAGCAAGTTAAAAACAGCATCCAACCTAAGTAGAGAATACCATTTTTTAATGATTTTGAATGGGAATTAATTTGATTCATAACATATATTATTAAATGTTTACTTTATTTATTGAGGTAAACATTTTGTTATTTTATTTGCAACAGACTTTAAAATTATTGCATAATCTGGAGCAGTAGCATACCCAGCTTTTGCAACTTCATCTATGAACTTTAACGGGTCATTTTTTACCAATAAAGCTTTAGCATATCTTTTATTTTTTATAAAGAATTGAGCATGATCTTTGAAGCAATCTTCTGGAGATGCATATTTTCTAAAATAATCTTTTACTGTATACTTAAATAATTTTCTACCATTTTTAACGGTAGGAGTAATGCTAATTATAATAGGATATTTAACATCTGCTCTAGAATGGTATTCTGTTGTCGTTATTAGTTGTTCATTACCATTTATGCCATCTGTATCTTTTACACCAAAGAACATATTACCTGGTGCGTATTTTCCCCAACCGCTTTCTAAAGCAGCTTGCGCCAAAATGGCAATTGCGGAAATACCTGTTTTATTTTCTACCTTTTTTGCGTGTGGATAGAATGCTTTTACAAAATCTGAAACGGTCATAATTATTTCTTTCTATTTTTTATTCGTTCTAATACTAATTTCCAATAAAAAGCTACCGTTGTACCAATTAGCATTGCAATTGACGTAATAACTATTTTTTGTATTAACTCATCAACAAATTGGCTAGCTAAAGCACCAGCTAACATAGCCGTTAGTTCAATTTTAAGACTCATTTTTTTCATTTGTTTTAGAATTAATAAACTTCTCTATGCTTTCCAATATAATTCTAGGAGCAAGTACTAAACTAATAGCCATTAATGAAACTATAAACTCTTCGATTTTCAACTCTAATTGATTGTTCCAATATTTAACAATCTGCATAGTTATTAATGTCAAACCTGCCAACATCAATAACCAATAACCTATTACTCTTCTTTGATTTATACTCATATTACTCTATTTTATCGTAAAATTTTTGTTCTTCAAAATCCCAATAAGGATTATCCATTGGTTCCGTGCGAAGTGCTTCTATCAGCATTTCATTTTCTGCTATTTGGTCATGAAATTGTGCTCTCAATTCTTGACCTGTATTTTTGTCAATTACTGTCTTTAACATAACTTATAGATTATTTATTTGTAATGCTTCTAATCTTGCTTGGTCAGATGTCGAACCTAATTGAATTGATACATAAAAATAATTAGTTACCGTTCGATCAAATGGCTTTTCACTAATTGCACCAGCACTTGCATTATTATCTGTATAGGCTGCATTTGTAAAATTTGTTCCTTTTATATTTCCTGAATCAATAAAATAAGTCTTAATCATACCTATTGTTAAATTGGCTGCAGTTGCTGCTGGTGAAATAGCAATTTGATCAGTGCTTCCACTTGGCATAGTTGCAGATGTTGACATTTTATAACGAATTGTCCAGTTTCCGTTTGTATTTAGCTTTTTAAATAAGGCTAAAGGAATTTTAATTGCATCTGAAGCCGACAGCGTATTAGCAGGAATTTCAATTTTTAAAACTTCTGTTTCTGTTAGTGTTCCTGTTACATATGAACTAGGAGTAGTTATTTTAATGTTTAAACCTTTTGGCGTATATTTCTCATCAAAATAAGCTTTTAAACTAGCTTTTATATTTGACCAGCTTAAACGCTTCCATAATGAAGTAGTAACGTCATAAGTAAGCAAACTATCTGTATCAATTGGCGTAGTATAATTAGTATCTGTTACGTTATGTAATTCCTCTAATTCATAGCCGTTATCAACTTTTACAAAAATTTGACCGTTATTTGCGTGTGCATAAACTACATAACCAATAATAACTAAATGACTAGGTGCAGTAGGTTTAATATTTGTTATTCTGCCAGCAGTTGTAGGACTTAAATATAATATATCTCCATCATTCCACGTTTCACCTTGCAAACTTCCTGTTGTATTTATTCCTCGAACTAAACCACTTGTAGTTACAAATCCCTCTTGATTATTATTTATATTTTCTGTTACTAATCCGATAGTCTCAGAGCTATTTAAATCACTATTAGCTTGGGCTAAACCTATTTTTAATCTTTGACCTTGTGCCCCTGTTATTTTAACTGCTTGATAATTTGATTCTAGTAAATTTGCCCCAACTTTATTAACTACTCTAACTAATTGCTCTTGTCCTAATTGTAAAGTAACATTACCCCCTTTTAAAAGCAACTCAGCAGTTCCGTCAGCATCATTCCAACGCATACAACCAACATTAAAAGCTTGAGTTGGTGTTTGGGCTAATTCAAATTGACCTGCTTTTATTTGATATTCTAATATGTCAATATTTTTATTTGCATTACTACCATCTCTTTTTAAAGCATCTACATCAGTAGCTGTTGTGTTATGAGGATTACCAATAGTTTGACTATGTTCATAAGCTATTTTACCTCTATCACCTCTATATGCAGTTGAAGAAGTTTCGCCCAACGCTATACCCTCATTTATAGCTACATAGGTAGTTCCACTCCATCTATATGTTTTATTGGTGTCTAAAGCTAAATAATACTTATTACTTTCGCCAATTGTTGGAAAATCAGCAAAAGTATCATATTCTAAAATTTCATCTACAGTAGGAGGTAATTGAGAAGATGGTACTAAACCACCTACTAAATCGGCTTTGTTATCTAAGGCATCTTCCAAGCCAAGTATATCAGCTATTTGTGCTAATCCTGATAATAAAATAGCCCTATATTCATTATTTAAGGCTCCGAAAATACCGTTAACTGTTACATATAGTCCGTTTACGACTCCTTCTTGACTGTAATGCTCCAATATAATACCATCTTCAGGATAAAACGAAACGTATATTTGACCTATTTCATTCCCAGAATTGCTAATAAATTCAAAATGTGGTTTACCATTCCCATCATATGCTACTTTAAAAAGTCCACCTGCAACACCTATTTCAGGAAGCTCTCCAACTTGTATTTCATTTGCTTTGAAATTTCCAACCGTTGCGGATCTTTCGGAATAGCCTCCAGCTTCTAATATTTCGTCTAATGTTGGAATAGTAGATGAGCTAGTAAAATTTGTGAATAAAATTTCACAAGCGCCGTTGTAGTATGAAAATAATAAACTCTTTCCAGCAGGAAGAATTAAATCTTCCTGATTTTCAGTGTAAAAAGGAATATCAGCAGCATTGCTATTATGCAAAATTATTTTATCTACTGATGATATATTTCTTAAAAGATAAAATTTTCCCTCATAAGGCAATTCAGCTGATGCATTTCCATTGATCAATGATAAATCTACTCCAGATATTGAAGTAGTATCATTGTTATTTAGTCTTATTTCTGAATAACCATTTGGATTTAGAGGTATAGATAAATTAGTTCCTGTTTCTGAAAAAATAAAATGTTTGGAAAAAGATTTTTTAATAAAATCTAATCCTGTAATAGGAGCAGAATTATCATTAACTATTGCGCCATCAATGTTCCATTCTGTTAATAAAATAGCATTTTCAGGAATTATTGGACGAATAGCAATTCCTTCTGATTCAGTACCAGAAAGCAATTCAATAGTATTATTAACCGTTAAAATAGCTACATCTATTCTTTTATTTCCATCAGAAGCTTCATTTATTGTTAGAGTAGTTTCTAATTGATTTTGATAAGTTTGATTATTTATTTTCCATTTAAAACCTACTGAGAAAATAAAATCATTTTCTATACGATTGATTGTACCAAGTTGAATGATAGCTAAATTATTCCCTATAATTACAGGATAACAAGAAAAAGGATTAGAAGAAGCTGTAATACTCATAAGTCAAATTTATTTTATTTAATAAGGAAAAAATAGGACACTTCGACAAGCTCAGTGCAGGCTAAAATTAAAGTCCAAATACTCCTTTGGTATTATAAGGTTCGTAACCTGGTAATGATTTTGAATTCTTTAATAATGGAAAATCGCATTGGTTAAAATCAGATGGATTAGCTTCGATGATTTCGGCCACTAATTTTAAGTACTGTGTTCCATTATTTGTTTCTTCTTCGGCTAAAGATTTCAATTGGTCTACTGATTTACTTGAGCTTGGATTTTCTCTTCTTCCATCGGACATATTTTCGAAGTCGACACGCAAGCCACGTTCATCGAAAATGAATAAGCCTGTATTTGAAACTTTGGCAACTGTAAAAGCTACGATTGCTTTTTGCAAGGCTATTTTAACCGCTTTTAGTTGCGATTCTACGTTTCCTTTTAATACTTGGATAAGTTCTGGACAAAGAAACGTGTGTAAATATTGATCTTCTACCTTGCGAATGACTGGCATTAAAGCAATAAACGTTTGTCGGCTGTCGAAAATGTTATAGTATTTTGAAAAAGTAGTGGCATTATTAACCAACAATTCGTTGTTTGACTGCTTATAATTCTCTGTATAATCAGTGAAAACAGTAGGATTAGCATCTAAAACAGCCAAAAGTAAATCCATACTTTCGTGACCGGCACGCAATAATTCTCTGCGGATGTCTTTTGTTTGCCACCATTCAGGCGACTTTCTATTTTCTGAAACGTTTACAGAGATTCCAGATGAATCCATTTGCACTTGAAGCAATGGAAGAAAAATGTACATTCCGAAGTTGGCAATTGCCGAACGTAAATGTTCTCGAGCTTCATTTTTTATTTCAGCATTGTCACCAGTTGGTTCATCAGCTAAAATAACATGAATATTTCCAACGTACTTATGAATATAAGCATTCACCGCTTTTTGAATGTATGGTTCAAAGTCGGCAAACTGAAACGAATCAGCAATGGAAACGTATTTTTTTAAATCGGAGTTGTTTGCTAGTATCATGCGATTACGGAATTTGAGCCTGTTGGATTTGCGTCTAAAGTTGTAAGGATAGTATTTTCAAAAGCGGCACGAATGGTTGTATCCCAGCCATTATACTGCGCAATGAAATCATAAACTTCGAGAGTAGTTTCTCTATTAGTTTTGAAAAGGGCAGATAAGATGGTGAAAGCTTCACGTTTGTCTGAACCAGAACCTGCTCCGAGTTTTCCTCCTGGTATACCTGCACCAATCAAGGAAGGATCTACACCAAGAGCGAAAAGAACTTCGGAGTTAGCGGCTTCTGCTTCCGGAAGGTATGAGCCATCTTTTAATTTATCATCAATAGCAGTAATGGTAATGGCAGAGATTTCTTTACCATCAACTAAAAACTTCATGGATTGAATTGCTTTTCCTGCGTTGTCGTTACCTGATAAGGATTCGTTAATTGAATCAATTACTTTTTTACGGATATTCATTCGCTCATCTGGAGTGAACTTAACCCAATTCTCCTGGTATATTTTTTCAAAGTACATTTCATTGATTTCAACCAAGTACTTAATTGTCATTTGATTTTGAAACAACGCTTTCTTTAAAGCAGGAACGGAGTTTGCAACATCTAACCAACCGCTTTCTACAACTGCGTGCCACTCTGATTTTGGATAAAAGGCTTCATCAATAAGAGGGTAGAAGATAGGTCGAATGAATTTCTTGATATTGTTGTCTTTACAATATTGTTTTACTTGATCTACTGACCAATAAGAATCAATTAATGGAACTTCTTCTACATAATCAGAAGAAGCATCTACCGCTTCTTTTCCAAATTTTTCAGAAATGTAAACGTATTCAACAAGGTTATTTTCAGGATTAGGAACTGAAAATCTACACCACGCGGTTTTTTGTCTTCGAACTAGGTTAATTTGTTGGAAGTTTTCTGAAAGTATATATTCAGGAAAAGCAATTGAAAAATACTCTAAATCCAAAATAGTTTCTTTCCAAAAGCGATTCATCTGTGATTTTTGAAAGAAGTCTCTGATTTGTGGCACTTCTGAAAGGTCAACCATTTGCGTGTTTTTCTTTCCATCGGTTGCTATATCGCGAACTAGAATTAATCCGTTGCCGTAATGTGTTTTCCTAAGGAATCGCAAACCAGAAGAAGCGGAACCATTCAAACGTACTTGTTTTAAAATTGCTTGCGGATAATCATTTTTCTTTCCCCAAGAGGCAATCTCTGCGGATTTATCTTTTACATCAATTTTTAATTTTGTTACTGAAGTATCAAAACTATCTGCAGAGTTTTTAAAAGTGAAAGCAGCCACTTCTCCATTTGCTAATTTTGAAACGGCTATTTTAGTTCCGAAAAATTCTGTGTTTTCACTCATTAGTAAATCACTTTTGTATTATTAATTGAAACAATGAAGTCGATACGGATTTTCTTTATCTCTCCGTTTGGTAACTCGATGTTTCGTGTTCTGTTTTTATAATGGTTTGGTGTTTTAGTTCCAGGAATAAAAGTTTCTTCTTCCGTTTCTTTTGCTTGTGGAAGGTATTTTACACCAAAGTATTGTTTGAGTTTACCGCCTTGTTTCGTTTGCTCGTTGAATGTTCTATATTCGATATCAAAAGGAACAAACATCATATTTGCATCACGCAAATTGAAAATTTTTAGAGCTTCCGTTAAAGTGATAAATCCGTTATCCATGATGTAAAATTCGATTTTATAGCATAAAAAAAATAGGACAGCAAAAACAAAAGGTTTAAACCGCCTATTTTGATGTAATATTCTAATTTTTAAAGGTTTAACTATTTGAAAATCAAAATCTTAGTTTAAAATTTTATATTTCTTATTTTAAAATATCACGATTTGGCACGCCTGTCCCTAAAAATTTTTTCACTTTCCATTTGCGAAAATCTAGGAAATATGAATTTGTTATCGTGATAGTCCGATTTGCCATTCGTTGGCAAAGCTTGTGGTTCCTTTGAATCTATCGTTGTACATAGTTACGATTGGAATGTCAAAGGCATCAGGTAAGTGTGTTGCATGTTGTTGTGGGAAGGAACTGTTGCGTTCATCCTTCTTGTTCTTTTCTACTCCCACTGGAGACTCCTTGGCTTCGGTTCGTTCCAGAGCAATAATCAAATCAGGATTGTTGGCTTCATTGATGCGTATCTTAGGCAGGTTCGGGTGATTCTCCTTAAGCATAGCATTGAACAACAAATACTTATCATAGTGTGTTGCAGCCGCACCACGCGACATGATGATAACAGTCCATCCATGTGACGTAAGCAGTTCACGCACTTGTTCAAATAAAGTCTTTGAAGTGTTTGGAAGTCTGTTGTTTCCATCGTGTCCACCATATAGATAGATAGTCTTATCCTGGTGCGGTCTATAGTATGGAATAAACTGCTCAATGAATAGATCATCCAACAACTTAGGAGACTTCACCCACATAGATTTCAACACACGATACTTATCATCATGCGTTTGGGAAACTACCAATGAATTGAACACACCGAAGTCAAGCGACACAATCAGTGGTTCATTTGGATTGATGTCGTTATCCTGGTTACAATTGAAATGCTCTCGCATTACGTCCTGTGTTCCTGCTTTGAACTTGGAAGCATCTAACCCTTCAAGGTACGATGCGCTGTAGTCTGTGTAGTAATGCTTATCAGGATTTAAGTTAGCATAAAAGCCGTCAGTGATTTCCTTTGGTCTGATGTTTAGGATTTCAGCTTCATAGATGATTTGGCTTGGTGCATTTAGTTTAGCTTCTTCAAACCATTCCTTACGCAAATAAGGATTATTTAATGCAGAACCTTTCATAAAGAAATACTTATCCGGATTCTTTTTGGCAATTTCTTCCTTATCCGTAAACCATTTCCCTTTCTTGGTTACTGGTGTAGACGACACATATATCTCGGCTCCCAACATCGGATTATTTCGAAACTCGGCTTTTTTGGCTCGGTTCGTTGTTTGAACGTTGTTGTATAGTTTAGTTTCATCCAATAACGCAGCTTCATCGGCTAATATTCCGTAAGAGTTCAAACCACGACCACTATTGGGATTGTCCAAAGAAACTAATTGAAAGATAGTTCCGTTTGAGAAGTGAATAATATTATTCCATCCCATTGGACCCGATGGCGGTTGAAATGGCATCTTATAACCAAAGCGTTTGCCACATCTACCCACAACAAAATCAACATCTTGGTAGATGCCGAACATTTCCAAACCTTCAATGGTAGAAGGTAGTGTTTTCGATAATATTTGCGAATAAGTAACACCCACCAATGCAATAGTAGCACGCGGAAGATTTACCACAAAATCTCGCATCTTCTTTCCTAATATGGTTGATTTTCCCCAACCACGACCAGCTTCAAGATACTTCTTTGGTTGTGGTGCTAAATCGAACACCAATTGCGAAAGGTGTAAACTAATTACTTTCTTCTTTGGCTGTATCATCGGTATCGAAATCTATATCAGTTACATCAAGCGTATTGAAATCAACAACACCTTTTGAAATCATATTTTTCAATACTTCAATCAATTTAGGATCAACGGTGATTTCAATATCTTTTTTCTCTAATTTTTCTGGATCAAAACTTAATTCTTCTGCTCCGAAGTCGCCATACTTGGCATACATATCCAATCCTTTAGCCTCGGCTTTCAAATCATTTCTTCTTTTAGCTCTTTGGATAAAATCACGACACCATTCGCGCCAAATAGTCTTTTCCACTTCCTTTGATGTTTCGTGAATATCACCAAATAATGAAGTAGCATTTTTTATATCCAAATACGCTTGCGCTTGACTAAGTGCATAATCTTTTTCAAGCATATTGGCGATTTTGTAACGTGGGAAACCGCGCAACATCAAATTAACCACTAAAACCCAACGTTGTCTTATATTTTCGGCAGTTTCAGTCAATGGAAAAGCATCAGGATTTACATAGTACGCCTGAATTTTATCAAAAGTAGAATCGCCTACTTTTACCAACATATTTCGTTTATCCTTCGCCATTTATTAGTGCTTTAATTTTCAATAATTCTTCATTTTTGGCAATTAGCGTACTTTCTTGCTTGGCAATAGTGCGCTGTAATTTGTTCAATTCAATAACGCCAACGGTGGTTTTAAGTAATTCTCGATTCAATTCCAAACGCTTTTTCATTTTAGAAATACTTGCAAAAAGATATTGCTCTTGTTTTACCAGGTTAGCAGGAGATAATGTTTCAAACTTCGATTTTGCTTCTTTTGGCGCTACTTTGTGTGTTTTCCAATAGTCTAGTTTTTCCCAACACAATGCGTTTTGCTTTTGCTTTTTGGCAATATCAATTTGAATCGATAAGGCTTTTGATTCTGCTTCTGCTGGCAATTCGTTTAGTTGCACTTTTAAAAAGCACATTTCTTTAAAAAGTGTATTGGCTTCCAAAAGTATAGGTCGAAGCTCTGCAGGCAATTCGTGAAAGTAAAGTGCTTGTTTGGTAACGTAGTTTGTTTGCTGTTGTTCAATATATTGTGCAACGGTTGGAGTGGACACTTTTTGTCCAATAATTGGTTTTTCAACTACTTTATTTTTAATTGGAGTTGCTTTTACTGACTTGTCAATTTTAGACAACTCATACTTTAGCTTTTCAAGAAGTTGCGCAGTTTCCTTGCGCTGGAAGTTTTTAAGCAAGGTTTTGTTATGCGATGGGAAACTCGCATACAACAACACTCCTTCTTGGTAAGGAGTTCCGTTTGCTTTCCATTGTTCTATTGCGTTCATATAGCAAAGTTGAAGAAATGGAAAGCGTAAAAATAGGACACTTCAAAGCACAAAAAAAGCGGACAATTTCCCGCTTTAATTATCGTTCTATTCCCTAAATCATCAATTGAAATTTTATTGATTATTTTAGAACGATTGACTTCGCCTAGTCAAAATTTATAAGGATTTGATTTCCTGCAATCTTATCCTGTATTATTTTATTCTCTTTTCCAAGACGCATAATTTCGGCTTGTGTATTTACAAATTCAACAAAATCATCACTTGTAGCATACAAAGAATCATATAATTGTTCCTTGCGTCTTTTCAAAGTTACAATTCTTTTTAAAACTTGCTATTGCTTAAAAGCATTGTCATATAAATAACTGTTAGCGGTCATTGCCACCAATAACTTTTTTGCATATCTCCACCATCGAAGTAATATGTTCTTCATCGGTAGGTAAACCGTAGTCATAATTATCAACATAACGCCCGTATTCATCTAATGCTTCTACCAGCTTTAACAAAACATCATCAGGTGGCAACGGACCGCTAACAAGCGGTTGGCGCAATGCTGCAAATTCGTGCATGGCTTTTAGTATAACTGGCAAGTCATACTCCCCTGCTTTTGCGTTAGGATTCATCTCTGCCCTTACCTTTTTAAGTATTTCTAATTCTGTCATTCTATTGTAATTAACTGTTAATAATACGCACTGCGCCAACCGCCTCATCTTTAAAATCATTATTAAATTTAGTATCGAGAATATAATCAAAATTAGATTTCAACAAATCAAAAGATTTTGTTTTGTAAACATCAATAACATTTAGTAAAGCATCTGCACCTGTAAAATTGAATTTCATTTTCATTACCAATCACTTTTTTTACTTGGAATTGAATCAGATTTTAAAAAGTAATGAAGTTCTTTATTCAATTGATTAAAATAAGAAGTTATTTCAGGAATATTTTTTTTAAATTTTCCTTTAGCTTCACCATTATCTTTAAAATATTCACTCATATCTGTTAATTGATAATCAAACCAACCACCAGCTCCATATTTACTTGGAGCAATGTAATATTCTAACTTTATTAAATCAAATTTATATTTACCATCTTTTAATGATATTTCTATTTGATATCTTGTAGGATAACAAAAATTCATTAAAGAATTGATACAAATTAAACTTTCTTTAGAACCCTCAATCCTCACATAATCATTTTCAATTTGTGCTTTTATTACTTCTTTTGGATTTTTATAAGCTACATTAACCCAATCAATAACTTTTTTATAAAGTTCTTGTTGTGTTTTTCCTTCTACTTTACTAACAACAAAATCTGTAAATCCTTTTTTAGTAAAAACAAATGTTGAATCTTGTGCAAAACAATAAAAGCCAAATAATAAGGCTACAATAATTTTTTTCATAAGTAAATATTTTTAAGTTAATCTTACAAATATAAAAAAACCTCACAATTTTGTGAGGTTTTTAATAATGTTTAATAAAATTAAGAACTAGACCGCAGGAGTCAACAAAATTTCACCTTTATAAACAGGAGCAGGACCAAACCATTTATCCATAATAGTAAGTGTTGCACTATTTTTACCTTCCATAGTAGCTTCTACAACATGTTCTTGAGTCATGAATCTTGCAGGAATTCTTTCAGATCCTAATTGACGAACTCTTCCAGAACCAGTTTCTTTAGCCAAAACAATAAAACGTTTGTTTTTGACAAAACGCATAAACCCTAATAACTTAGCATTTGAGTCGGCCACTTCAACAACTAATTCGTTTTGGAATAAGTTTCTTTCTGTTTCACCAATATTTTTAGAACTAATAGCTCCAGTTTCTGTAATAAAATCAATTTTTTTAAAACATTTTCCAGTTTTAAAAGTGTGAGCAGTTGCAATTTCTGCTAATTCCTCAAAAGAATCAGCAACTAAATCAGCATCGGCATTACAAATGTCTTTTGGTGCTACAATAGTTTCAAAATCTGACTGCTCTGCATAATATACATCGCTAAATGATGCAATCGGTTCACAAACTTGTCCTCCGATATCTTCTAATACTACTGCCATAGCTTATATTTTTTTAACGAATGGACTTTCACCAATCACTAATGATTGAAGAACTTCTTCGTTGGTTAATAATTCTTCTCTTGTGTAAACAGTTCCATCAAACTGTACTTTACCAGGACAACGGTCTGAAAGTTTGTATTTCTTTCCTTTTACCTCAAATTCTCCGTTTACTGGAGCTGGTTTTGCTTCTGCTTTTTCAGCATCTTCCTTAGCTTTCGCTTCTGCTTCTGCTTTTTCAGCTTCTTCTTTAGCTTCTGCTTCTGCTTGTGCTTTAGCTTCTGCTTCGGCTTTATCAGCTTCTTCTTTAGCTTTTGCTTCTGCTTCTGCTGCTTTTTTTGCAGCTAATTCTTCTGGAGTAGCTCCTGCCGCAGCAGGAGCTTTATTATCTTTTCCCATAGTATTTACTTAGATTAAGGAGTTACTACTAAATCTTCTGATTCATAGTATAATGCGTTTTGTACTGCATTACCTAATCCTCTATCAGAGCCGTCAAAAACAGCCACGTAAACCAATTGGTTGATTAAGAAATCATAACCAAGGAAGAATTCCATAAACACTTTCAACTTGTAATCAAGCGTTTGTGTTTCTGTAACTGCTGGTTTGTCTTGAACGTCAATTAAACGAACCATGTTACCTTCAACTGTTGCAAAAATCACATCATCTGGAATACTTGGTAAACCAATGATTTCCATTTTAGTTAATGGAGTTTTCATGTTTCCATCAGCAGTATAGTTCACGTTTGTTCCATACTCTTTTTCGTACTGATCAGCAAAAGTCATTGCTAAATTGTCACTCATAAATAAGTATTTTACTTTTTTACGAGTTTTCTTTGGCAATTGCTTTTCAAACGATTTTACTTCATCTAAAATATTAGAAGCAGTAATAGCGTTTAAAGGAATTTTGAAGGCTGGATGCGTTGTATTATCCAAAGCTTTAGCCACCTGAGTAGCGATACCATCTAATGATTTTCCAAACTCACCATCTGCGTTTGCATCATCGCGAACTCCTGTTTGTGATAAATCTTCCAAATCATCAGTAACTTTCAATAATAAATCATCCATAATCCATTTAGAAATTGGATGTTCCGCAGCCGTTTTACCAGTAGTGTATAACTCTGCTAACCATGAATTTAAAATTTCAGATGGAATAACAGGATAATTCACTTTGTGGTGAAACGCTTGAAGCATTTTATGCTTGAATTGCGCTTCTCCAAGTTCTTGCCATTCAGCTTTAAAACCTTGAACTACACGAGTTAAGATTGAATGGAATTGTGGAAATTTACCTTTAACCGCAGTTAAGGTTTTGCAGTACTTGTTTAAAGTAACTTCTGCAGCATAAACACCAGCAGAGATAACTTCGGTGTTATTTTTTACGTATTCGTTCACCTCTTTTTGAACGTCTTGTACAGAGATTGTAGCCATTTTTATTTACCAATTAATGAGTTAGCCATTTGATTGTGTGGAGCTGATTCATCTACAAAATCATTTTTTACTCCTTCTGAAGCTCCAATTTTAGGAGCGGTTGGTGCTGCACCGTCTTGTTTACCTACTGCAACACTTTTCGTGTTTAGAGCAGCTAACTTTTCAGTGATAGATCCTTCAACAGGTAAACCTAAGTTTGCCATAATTGTATCAACAGAAGCTTCAACTGCTGTAGCGTTATTTGTTGCTTCTGTTAATTGTCCGGTTACTGCATCAATTGCAGTTTGATGATTTGCGTTTGCATCATCTAATTGTGTTTGTAAAGTGGAATTTTCAGTTTCCAATGTTTCCAAACGACCATTAATAGCTTCTAACTGCTCTTCGTTTAAGTAGCTCCCATTGTCGGTAAGAGCCAACGGAGCATCTAAACCTAAAACAGCTTCCACTTTTGGTAGCGATTTAGTGTTCATATTAGTATTTGATTTAGAATTATTCGATTTTTTTGCGTTTGACAATTCGAAAACTTTGTCAATTGCATTTTGTAGTGTTCCAAAAGAATCAATCATCCCTTCTTGCATTGCATCTTTTGGAGAAAACACATCACCTTTTAAAGCTTTTTCAGAAATGTTTGGTAAGAACATTTTCATGTCTTCCTGGAAAGCTTCTGCTAATGGATTTAATTGTTTTTCAATTAACGGTCTTTCATCTCCTTCTTGAAGTTTTCTTGAAGCATTATTTTTCTCTGGAGACAAATCAGAATAAAATTCGTAAACTTTTCCACCTTGCTTTTCAATAATACCTTTCATATTTACACCTTGTACCATTGCTCCAATAGAACCAACAACATCGGCAAATTCATTCAATATTCTATAATCAGCAGCTGCATACATATAGAAAGCAGCAGAACCAACAATATCATTTGAATAAGAAACAATAGGTTTATCGTAATTGAAAATATATTGTGCAATTTCACGTGTTCCAGATGCTTGTCCACCACCTGAATTGAAATCCATTACAACACCAATAACTGATTCATCATTTTTCAAATTTTCTAAAATTGACATAATACTTTGTGTTCCTCTTGGTCCACAAGGTTGGTCATATTTAAATATTGGATGATGTACTTGAATGATTCCAACCTTTTCTTCTTTTGAAGCAGAAGCAGTTGGTTCATTCGGATTGAAAGGATCAAACGCCATATTAGCATCTGACAAATAAAATCCAGTAGTATTTAAAGTCTCTTTAATTTCCTGACCATTAATGATATTCATCAAAAACGGAAGTAGGTCATTCCCTGTATCACCAGAAAACATCCATTTGGAACTTAAAAGACTGTACGTGTTCTTTTTCACAAAAAAATATTGTATTGTTACTACTATTTCAAAATACAATATTATTTCAACCTAGTTTATTAAAATAGGACAGTATTTAAACGGTATAATATACTGGTCTTTTAGACGTTTCTCCTTTAATTTCTATAGAGGTTAATCCTTCTATTTCTGTTTTAATACCATCATCTACTTCATAAATTAAAAATAAAGGTTCTAGATTAGATCCAAATAGCTTCACAAATCCATTATTTAAATAACCAATAACAACTACAGGTTTTTTTTCATATTGTTCCAAATATTGTTCTAATGATTCAGATCTAGTAGAAAAATCCATTTTTATAGTAATATCATGTGAAATTCCAGCTGGTTTTTGTTTTTTTGGATAATTTACTTTAATAGAATCAACAATAACAGAAGCTTCTACAGAATAAATAGAAGGATTAAAAATCAATTGAGAAGAATTGGTATCATTTAAAACTATTGGCCAATTGGAAACCTCCTCTAATAAAAAGATTTCTATTTTAGCATATCCAGAAATTTGTTCAGAGCAATTAAATGTCATATTTTAAAATTTATTTTTATAGAACTGTCGCTTTTTTCCTCTTTTATTTATAAGGCTTTTGACGTTTTTTTAACTATACGGTTATTTTATTTTGTTTTTTTTGTTTAATATTTTCACCGCAATAACGCTGGTAATTTCGGTACATGGAATCCTGGTTAAGTTCATTTTCGGTAATATCATAAATAGTAAAAAACAAACGAATTGCCTTTTTTGCAGTCAAATCACCTTTCATTAGTTCGTTATCGACAAAAGAATAGAAGTCTTCAAAGAACAAACGCTCCAGACATACGGACAAAAACTTCAATTTGTTGTTGTCAATAGAGTAACCGTTGACATTAAAATAGTATTCAGGAACCTCAATATCGTAGAAACTTCCTTTTCCTGCTTCTTTTTCTGGCTTTTCTACTTTTTTTTCTAGTAGTTGAAGCAAAAACAAACCAATAAATGTTTTTTTACTGACTTGATGCACAGCTCCATAACGCTTGATCAGGTATTTTTTTACATGGCACTTAACAGGAATTTTTATAACTATCATAAAATCAGTATTTTATTATATAAAAATACGAAATTGTTTCATAACATTAAAAAAATAATGCTAAAATAATAAAATATTAATGTGTTTTTTGTGTTTTAAAGTTCCACAATCCCACAACTTTGAAAATCAATGCTTTAGAGTTGAAAAACTATGATGGAATAGTTGAACCAATTTAAAAATGATGGAACCTAAAAAAAATAGTTCAACATTTCCCACAAAGGTTCGGACAAGTAAATTCTTATAAATCATTTTTTTTAAGTATTTTAATAGTGTACTTATTTAGACTTAATCTATTGATTATTAAACATATAGTATAGATTATATCTATAGTAATAATTACTTTGTGGGAAAATGGAACTTTTGGAACTGAAAACCATCATATTTTTTGAAAAAAAATTTTTTGAAAAAATTTTTAATTTTTGGGGGTGCGGGGGATTTCTAGTGTTGTTGTGTGTGGTGGGTTAGGTGTTGTGTTGCTAATTGCTGCTTTTTATTTGATTTGTGCGCTTATAATTGGATCTTGATAGTTCCATTAGTCTATCTTATTTAAATAAAAAAACCGCCTTGTGTGGCGGTTTAGGTTGGATTGTATTTTAGTGTTTAGATAAGTATCAGTTCTCCATTGCTAAACTCTGCGATATTTCCTTTTATGCTTGTTGGGAAAACTTGGTTTCCGTTTTTGTAAAAGGTTACTTTGTTGGTTCGATTGCATTTCATAACTCGTATCATAATTTTTGCTTTTTAATTGTATGTCTAAGTACGCTACAAGTGTTTCAACGTGCAAGTAATAGTGCAAAAAGTTTTAATTAAATAGGTAATGGCATGTTTTGAAGTGTAGCTGTTGAAACGTGTGTATAAATTTCAGTTGTCTTACTGCTCGAATGACCAAGGTGCTTTTGAATTATTCTTATATCAGTTCCAGCTTCTAGTAACGCAGTAGCGTTTGAATGCCTTAATTGATGGAAATGATATTCTTTACCTAAATACTGCTTTACTATTTGATTGCAACTTCTATGTGAGTATTTCAAATCGAATTGCCCATTGAATAAATATTCTTTTGGCTTGTACTGCTTGAAATATTCTCGAAGGATTTCCAATACTTTTTCAGAAAGCGGAACAATTCTATCTTTCCTTCCTTTTGATTGGCGAATCGTTATGATCATTCTTTTGCTGTCAATGTCAGATATAAGTAAATTGCAAACTTCTGAAACTCGCATTCCTGTAGAATAAGCCAATGAAATAATTGCTTTGTGCTTTTTGTTCTGAATTTTTGCAATTTGCTCCAGTAAATATTCTTTTTCAATAATATGCGGAAGCTTCTTTTCCGAACGTGGATATTCGATGTACTTAAACTTTAAAGGTTGTTTTATTGTTTTTGTATAAAACAATTTTAAAGCTGAAATAGCGTGACACATTGCGTTCCTGGTTTTAAATTGGAGCAGCCAATTCTTTATTGACTGCTCATTTATTTTAGAAGGCTCTGTAAATGTTCCTTGAAAATGTTTCAGAAACATTTCTACTTGACAACTATAATTTTTAATTGTGTTTTCGGAATAGTTTTTTAACTTTAAATCATTCCGATACATTTCTACATACTTAGGAATATTCATAGGCTTATATATTGATTTTATTGGTTATACATTTGATTAAGTACATATAGTAGTTAGGCACAATGCTAAAACTGTAGTGTTAAAGCATTGCTAAAATTTTTCCAACGTTGTTCTTGATCATTAAAATGTTCTAAATCAATTTCTGTAGCGATAAATTGTTTACAGAAATTATAAAAAGC
>JACCDZ011413580.1_pt1 | contig 37268 bp, 24 predicted proteins | sample 7449551 | NCBI WGS metagenome assembly JACCDZ01 (sample SAMN15323452, study PRJNA562643) | freshwater metagenome | isolation source: river surface water | place: USA:Blue River Watershed | collected 2017-08-18
CTGCAGCCTTCCGTGCCGCTGACTTAGGTCTGGAAGTGACGTTAGTTGAAGCACGCAGCACTTTAGGTGGTGTATGTTTAAACGTTGGTTGTATCCCATCTAAAGCATTATTACACGTTGCCAAAGTTATTGACGACGCGAAAGAGATGGCGTCACACGGTGTTACTTTTGGTGCACCAGAAATCGATTTAGACAAAATCCGTGCATGGAAAGACAAAGTTGTTGGTCAACTGACCAATGGCTTATCTGGCATGGCTAAAATGCGCAAAGTGAAAGTAGTGAATGGTTTCGGTAAATTTACTGGTGCCAATACACTGCAAGTTGGCGATACCACTATCACTTTCGAGCACGCCATCATCGCTGCAGGTTCAGAGCCAGTTGCACTGCCATTTATTCCAAAGAATGACCCACGTGTTATCGACTCAACTGGTGCATTGGAATTAAAAGACATTCCAGGAGAAATGTTAGTGTTAGGCGGCGGCATCATCGGTTTAGAAATGGGCACTGTTTACCGTGCTTTAGGTTCTAAAGTGTCAGTGGTTGAGTTTGCTGACCAATTGGTGCCAGCAGCTGATGCTGACATTGTTAAAGCCTATACCAAATACAACAAAGACAACTTCAACATTATGCTGTCAACGAAAGTGACTGCAGTTGAAGCCAAAGATGATGGTTTGTATGTGACTTTCGAAGGCAAAAACGCGCCAGCAGCACCAGTGCGTTTTGACAAAATTTTAGTGGCAGTGGGTCGTCGTCCAAACGGTGCATTATTAGATGCAGCCAAAGCGGGCGTAAACGTTGATGAGCGTGGTTTTATCAACGTCGACAAACAATTACGCACTAACGTTGCGAACATCTTCGCAATCGGTGACGTGATTGGTCAACCAATGTTAGCGCACAAAGCTGTGCATGAAGGCCACGTAGCCGCTGAAGTTATTTCCGGTCAGAAACACTTCTTCGACCCGCGTTGCATTCCTTCAGTAGCTTACACCGATCCAGAAATGGCTTGGGTTGGTATCACTGAAAAAGAAGCCAAAGAAAAAGGCGTCGCGATTGAAACTGCTGTATTCCCATGGGCAGCGTCAGGTCGTGCTATTGCTTCTGCACGCACAGAAGGCTTCACTAAACTGATTTTCGACAAAGAAACGCACCGTATTTTAGGTGGCGCTATTGTTGGTATCAATGCTGGCGAAATGCTGGGTGAAATCTGTTTAGCAGTTGAAATGGGTGCTGATGCGGAAGATATCGCATTAACTATCCATGCTCACCCAACGTTAAACGAATCAATTGGCTTAGCCGCTGAAGTGTTTGAAGGTTCAATTACTGACTTACCAAACGCAAAAGCGAAAAAGAAGTAAGTTGAGTTAACGTCCATAAATGCCGGCATTCGCCGGCATTTTTGCATGTACTGATGGGTATGGCAGACCATCACCTAAAAACTAGTTGTATAAAAACAAAATGAAACAATGGCTTAGTGCAGATTTACAAATGGAACTGCTCCGACCATCACGAATATGAGTTGAAAGCCAGCGTGCGAGCTTCGGCGTTGGTCATTTCGCCAGTACAATACCAGTATTAAACTAACAACCATGTATCTACAGCTTGACCCTCAACCGGAGGATGTATGCGTTCTACCGCTTTCCTGAACCACCTGCAGCAACAAATCGAAGAAGTAAAAAGTGAAGGCTTGTATAAAGCCGAGCGTGTGATTACCTCACAACAGTTTTCCGATGTCACTGTGCAAGGCGAACAAGTTTTAAATTTCTGTGCCAATAACTATTTGGGCTTGGCAAATTCGCCGGCGCTGATTAAAGCGGCGCAACAGGGCCTTGACAGCCATGGTTTTGGCGTTGCCTCCGTACGCTTTATTTGTGGTACTCAAGATATTCACAAACAGTTAGAAGCGAAAATCAGTGAGTTTTTAGGCACTGAAGATACTATTTTGTATTCAAGTTGTTTTGATGCCAACGGCGGGTTGTTTGAAACTATTTTAGGCGCTGAAGACGCTGTTATTTCTGACGCGTTAAACCATGCGTCTATTATCGACGGTGTGCGTTTATGTAAAGCCAAGCGTTACCGTTATGCCAACAACAATATGGCAGAATTGGAAGCGCAGTTACAACAAGCTGATGCCGATGGCGCGCGTTTTAAACTAATCGCGACTGACGGCGTGTTTTCAATGGACGGTGTGATTGCCGACCTGAAATCGATTTGTGATTTAGCCGACAAATACAATGCAATGGTCATGGTCGACGATAGCCATGCTGTTGGATTTGTTGGTAAAAAAGGTCGCGGCACTCACGAATACTGTGATGTGATGTCTCGCGTTGACATCATTACCGGTACTTTAGGTAAAGCACTTGGCGGTGCCTCTGGTGGTTATACTTCGGGTAAAAAAGAAGTCATTGAATGGTTGCGTCAGCGTTCGCGCCCGTATTTGTTCTCTAACAGCTTAGCGCCATCAATCGTTACTGCGTCAATTCGTGTTCTAGAATTACTGGCCGAAGGCGACGAACTTCGCGCTAAACTCTGGGACAACGCCAGTTACTTCCGTGAGAAAATGTCGGCGGCAGGCTTCACTTTGGCCGGCAAAGACCATGCAATTATTCCTGTGATGTTGGGTGATGCCAAAGTGGCTGCTGAAATGGCGCGTCGGATGCTCGAAGCGGGCATTTATGTCGTTGGGTTCTCGTTTCCAGTCGTGCCAAAAGGCCAAGCGCGTATTCGTACCCAAATTTCTGCTGCACATGACAAAGCACAATTGGATAAAGCCATCGATGCTTTTATTCGCATCGGCAAAGACATGGGCGTAATTAAGTAATTTGGCCTGCAATTAGGAGTCGGCAATGAAAGCATTAGCAAAATTAAAAGCAGAACCAGGCATTTGGCAAACCGAAGTGCCAATGCCAGAAGTTGGCCCAAACGATGTGCTGATTAAAATCAAAAAGACAGCAATTTGCGGCACTGACGTTCACATCTTCAAATGGGATGAGTGGGCGCAAAAAACTATCCCGCACGGTATGGTGGTCGGCCACGAATATGTTGGTGAAGTGGTCGGGATGGGCTCAGAAGTTCGTGGTTTTGCCATTGGTGATCGCGTGTCTGGCGAAGGCCATTTAGTGTGTGGGCATTGCCGTAACTGTCGTGCTGGCCGTGTACATTTGTGCCGCAACACCATTGGTGTTGGTGTGAACCGCCAAGGCTCGTTCGCTGAATACTTGGTGATCCCGGCCTTTAACGCCTTTAAAATTCCTGACAACATTCCAGACAATATCGCTGCTATTTTCGACCCGTTCGGTAACGCCGTCCACACCACTTTATCTTTTGATTTAGTTGGGGAAGACGTATTAATTACCGGCGCTGGCCCAATTGGCATCATGGCAGTTGCAGTGGCTCGTCATGTTGGTGCTCGGCATATCGTCATTACTGATGTGAATCCATACCGCCTAGAGCTCGCGAAGAAAATGGGTGCAACTCGTGCGGTAGACGTGAGCAAAGAAAACTTAAAAGATGTGATGAGCGAACTTGGCATGACCGAAGGTTTTGACGTTGGTTTAGAGATGTCAGGCGTACCTTCCGCATTTCGTGCCATGTTGGATACCATTAATCATGGTGGCAAAATCGCGATGTTAGGTATTCCACCTTCAGACATGGCCGTTGATTGGAACAAAGTTATTTTCAAAGGCTTAGTGATTAAAGGCATATACGGCCGTGAAATGTTTGAAACTTGGTACAAAATGGCAAGTTTAATCCAATCAGGTCTAGATCTGTCGCCGATTGTCACCCATGAGATGCCGGTCGCGCAATTCCAAGAGGGCTTTGACATTATGTGTTCAGGGCAGTCTGGGAAAGTGGTGCTGAACTGGGAATAGACCGAGTGTCGATACAAGAAAAAACGCCAGGGCCTTCGGGCAACTGGCGTTTTTTTTAGCTAAGGGATGAGCGCAATCTCGAGTGTCTAGCGCTAACTCTCGGCTGTCGAAGGGCCATGCAATAAACACACATCGACAATGCCGTCATCCATTGCTTTGCTCAAATCAGATTCCAACAATTGCTGAATTTCGGCGTAAGGCTGGTTGAGCTTAACAACCCCGTAACCCCGATTTCTGCCGTGTACTTTCCCCAAATACAGCGCCATATCCGCAAGTTTTAACGCCTTTTCCCAGTTGAATTGATGTTCAGGTAAATCTGCGAACGGCAGCGTAATAAAACCAGCACTAATGGTCACTGCAATTTGTTGTCCCTGATATTCCACAGGTTGGCTACCAATCACGTCTAAAACCCGTTGGGTGAACTGATTAAGTGCCGTTTGGTCGATACGACGCAACACAATTAAAAATTCCTCACCGCCCCAGCGCAGCACCATATCCTCGTTGCGAGTCAGCGCGTTAAGCCTTTTGCCGATCTCAATCAACACAATATCGCCAGCTGCGTGGCCAAAGCGGTCGTTGATGTTTTTAAAGAAATCGACATCAAGCAAAATAAAGCCATCATGTTCAGCTTGTTGCACTTGCCGACGCTCACCTAATTGCTGTTTGCGTTGCATATGGTCATGTAACGAACGTCGATTAAGTAACCCAGTTAATGGATCGTGCAGTGAGTGGTAGGCGAGCTTATCGTTGGCAACCCTTAATTTGTTGTTCGTATTGCGAACCCGGCGGTACAGTTGAAATAACATGATGGTTGCTAAAAATACGACCAGCGCGACTAAAATTAACACTTTTTGCTGAAGATGTTTTTTATCAAGTTCTGCTGCTTTGACCAAATTTTGCTGCTCGAGCACTTCAATTTGCTTGGCTCTTTCTTTGGCAGAAAATTCTTCTTGTAACTGAGTGAGCTGTTTGTCCCGTTCCATTTGGAACAGCTTTTTGTGCAGTTGGTTAAATTCACGCAAGGTTGCAGCTTCAGACTCAAAACGTCCTGCGATGTGAAATGCTTCGGCCAACTCTTCCAGCAGCGGCAGTAATTCATTTACTGATTGTTGCACGCGCACGTTACTCACGTTCTTTTGCATCATGGCAAGCCCTTCGTCATACAGGCCTTTTCGCACTAAGATTGCGCCCTGATTGAATATTGCCGTATCCATGCCATATGAGTCTTTTTGCTGTTCGGCGAGTTGATAGGCTTTTTGGAAATAAGGCATCGCTTTGTCAAATTCGGCAAGGCGCAGATACATATCACCTAAATTATTGATTGCGGTGCTAATTGCTTCTTGATCACCAAGCTTTTCCCCCCATTGCTCGGCTTGGCGATAGGCATCTCCCGCCGCTTGATGCTGGGCCATTGCGACCAATAATGAGCCTTCGGTGATATATAAATCGGTCAGCATTGACTGTAGGTCTTTTTCGGGCAATGCCATGACAATTGCATCTCGAACAATCTTCAGACCTGCGTCGTAATTCCTTAAGCTTTCATTGAGGGTGGCGATTTGCAGTTTTAGAAAGATCTGGCGGCTTCTATTGCGCATCGTGTCAGAATCACTGACCGCATCAAGTGCTTGGTGTAATGCTGACATCGAATCTTTATAGTTGCCTTGCCAATTTAAAAAGCGCCCAACTGTATTAAAGGCATAATAACGCACCCGGTATTGGTCGGCTCTCGCGGCAAATTGCAACACCAAAGGCACCAACTCAGTTGCTTTGCTATTTTCATCATTTGCCCAATGCTGGCTTAGTTGCTCAGCATAGAGCTCCGCGTAGATATCTGGGTGCTGCAACTCATCGGCGATATCATTGACTTTGTTTAGATAAATGTCTGCTTTCGCTTGTTGTTTTTGCGCGCTGTAGACGGATGAAAGATATATATATAAGCGGCTGCGGCTGAATAATGATGTTTGCGGCTGTAGCGTTGTCTCTAAGTTGAGCAGGTAACGTTCAGCGCCAGGCAGGTCATTTTCTGACAGCGTGAGAAATTGGTCGAGTTTAGCTTCAAGTTCCGCATCAGTATCCACGGCCATCACTTGAAAATTTAGCAGTAACAGCAAGCTATAAAATAGATGCCACCAAGACAACCGACGAGGTGTTGCCGCAACTAAGGCAAAGGCCATCTACCGCTCCTGTGGCGCACTGTGAGAAGTGCAGTTGATTAATTCAGTTAAACCTTTGATAAAACTAACCCAAAGTTCGCTTTGTTTCAAAACAATCCGACAAAAAAGCCGTAGGAACTGCAAAGAAACTGTGACATTTACATCTCGCTAATTATATATTGATGATTCATTCGCAGTTTGAAAAGTAATCAACGCTGGATCTGATGGACTATCGTCTGCAGCAAATTGATTTTATTGTCGAATATTAACTTGCTCACGCTAGCTCTGGTAAGATGATAAACAGTTACCCATTTGGATTTTTGCCATGCAGGCTGTAAAGCATTTAATTCGTCAGATGTTGACGTTGTTGCTTGTGACCCTGACCTTGACACTTCTTGTCGCTTGGTTGTTACTCGATCGTCTGCCTTTGCTGACGGCGGAGCCTGAGCTCAATGCCAATGCGGTGAAGCATAGCCAACAGCTTATCAATAATTTACATCAATCCATTCAATCCTCCGCAGGGCAGCCGCTAGTGTTTGCGGCCAACTTAGAAGAATTAAATAGTGCCTTTGTGTTGGCCAGTCGGACGCTTCCTGGTTTCCATGGCCAGGCTTTAATCGGCGATACCGGGCTTAGTGTCTTGCTGACTATGCCAGTAAGCGGTTTTTGGGGCGATGCTTATTTAAACACCCAAATTGTTGTTGTGCCATCTGAAGGGCCATTAACGATTCGGCAGGTTCGTATTGGCAGTTTGAATTTACCCGGCAAGATGGCGCTGACTATTGTTGAACGCGTTGCAGATCAAGTTTGGGGGGCAGGAGCGGGGGCGGCACTTTTAGCCAATGTCCGTTCGGTAACTCTGCAGCCTAATGCGGTGACTGTTGAAATTCAAAGGCCTGAAGGCTTTAGCTTAGGGCAACTGAAGCAGTCTGGTTTATCCATGTACAAGGCGTTATTTAGCTCGCCTGAGCAACGTGCGGATATCGAGTTCTATTATCAAGTCGCACTGAATTACAGCCAAGCAAACCCAGATGCAAGTTTAGTCGCATACTTACAGCTGTTATTTCGGCAAGCGCATACTCGTACTGCTATTTATCCGGAAGACCCAGAGCGTGTAGTGAGAGAAAACCAAGCGGTGATCTTGGCACTTGCGCAGTTGCTTGGTGGTAAAAATTTGCAGATGTTAGTCAATGAAGTGAAGCGAGACGAAGGAATAAAACCACCGAAAGTGACATTAGCGAGACGGGCAGATTTACAGCAACATTTTATCTATTCGGCTTCAATTCATTTGTTGGGTAGCCAGAAAATTAGCGCGACAGTTGGCGAAGCAAAAGAACTACTGGATTCTACCGGCGGCGGCAGTGGTTTTAGTTTTGTCGATTTACTAGCGGACCGCGCGGGAATTCGCTTCGCTAAAATCGCGACCGGTGATATTGCTTCAGCGCAGGCGGTGCAGCAGTTTTTTATGGCCCAAGACCGGATTGAATCGGAGGTTTTTCCAAGCAAGGCGCGTTTACCAGAGGGGATCCCTCAGGCGTTATTTGAGGAAAAATTCAAGTCGGTAAATTCCGCTGATTATCAGCAGATGGTCAACGAAATTGACCGACGTTTAAATGCATTGCCTTTGTATCAAATTGCACGTTAGTGCGATGCCAACCTAGCGAATTAAGCTATTGAGCGCATCGAGCGCACCTGCCCACTCCGCGTCTTGTTCATACGCGTCACGCAAAAAGCTGGCTTGTGCTTCAGTCCAAAATTGCGCTTGGTATAAATTCTGACCATTCTGTAAGCGGTAATGCCTAGCGAACCTTTCAATGCTGGCGTCATCACTTGGTAAGCCCAGTTGCTCAAATAGGGTATAAAGGTTGTGTTTGCTAGTGTCCATGTGCAGCTCCTCGCCTATATAGTCAGTTCCAAAGATGGAATTTTCAGTATAGGCAAGCAAGTTGCGAAAAATAGGACAAGACTGCTAGTTTTTTAGACTAATTTTTAATAGAAGATGCTGGATGACGCCATTTTCGGCGTAACACAGTGACTAATAACACCATACCACTGAGACTAAATACCAACGCACTCGCAGCACTAATGATCAGCAATAGGTGATTAAAGTCTTCGCGGTTTTGGTAATCCATAATATGTAACATCCAAAAGAAATCGTATAAGCGCCAGGTGTCGGTGCGCACACGCAGGACGACACCCGTCATCGGATCTAAATAAAAGCTGCTGTGCTCGGCGTCGGCGATGTTAACCCGCCAAAGAGGGGCGGTTAAACCTCGGACTTCGTTAGGGATATTTTGCAACAGCTCAGTGTCAACGAATTCGGCATTCCCCTGATATTGCTGTTTGGCGAAGTGATTAATTTCATTTGCCGACAACGGGCTGAGCGTTTGTCCGCTAAGCGCGCTTATTGTGGTGGTTTTGTCACCAGCGGTGACCACATAAACCGGTTCGCTTCCGCGTCGGCTTAGGCTTAATTGACTGTCCGTCGCAAATGTCGAGAGTACCTGTTGGGGGGCGAGTTGTACTTGCTGCCAACTCACTGGAGGCAGCTCCTTGCGTAGATGTTGGCCACGTACTTCGTCAATGGGCAGCACAGACATTACCAAACCACTGGCAAACCAAGCAATTAATTGAAGGCCAAGCAGTAAACTGCTCCATAAATGCAATTGTCGCCAAAAATAGTCACGTCGCAGCCACTGTAACACGCTGAAAATCCTCGAAGTTAAAGCGCTCGATAGTAAAATTTTACCGGCTTGGCGCAAAGCGATGATTGGCAAACTGCGGCAATTTGTCGCAGCTAATCCTAGTCATCGCGAAGAATTAGAGCCAACGCCGAACTTGTTGACAATATTGCTGGTAACTTTCGCCAAACAGCAGTTGTAGGCTGTGTTCTTCGCTCTTAATTTGTAACTCTCTTAGGCTTAGCCAAAGCAATGGCACTGTTACAAAGGCGTAAATTTCATGGAGATAGCAGCAAAACGCTGTTTGTAGTAGCAACATGCCAAGGTACATCGGATTGCGGCTGTATTTAAAGACACCCCGACGCACTAAGCATTGCGCTTTGTCTGGCTGTCTCGGGTCGACCGTAGTTTGGGCGCGCCGGCAGGCAATAACGCCCCCAAGCATGAAGAATAGTGCGGCAAAAGTTAACGGCAGTGCGGCAATCGTCAAAGGCCAAACCGGGCCTGGATAGAATTTAGCCAATAAGTACGCCAAGATAAGCGTTATAACTAATTGAATCACTGGTGGTATTTTTAACGCCAGACTTGGCATTGCGCATTATCTCGTCGTTGAACATCTAGATCGATTCTGGCAGATTGTATCGGCTCGAGCAAGCAGCGAGCCACGAGACGCTCGCTGCTATGGCCAAAGTTTCAGTTTTTGCTGGCAACCGGTAGACCGGCTTTGTCGCCAGCAAATCCAATTAACGAGGCATTGGCCCAGTTTGCGCAAATGCCATCACTCCCTGCGACCGTCCTTAGGCTAAGCCGACGAATATCGCGAATATCAAGTTCTGGTTTCACCACTGCCGGCGCTGCTAAGGTGCCAGAATCAAAGAGTAATTTGCCGTCCCCGTATATTTGGAATTGAACTGAACCTGCGGCTTTACAACTATCATCAATGCCAAGATCAGCGCGAAACAGTTGCCAATCACCAGTCAGGGCATAATCCAACTGACTGCTGGCACCCACACCAAGTCCCTTGGAAAATTGTAAGCCATTCATTTGCATGACTGTCCCGGAATTAGCGAGATTTCGCTTGAATCCAAGCTGGCTATTCGCGGCAAGAATGGGTTGTACTTCCGCTAAGAATAACTGTTGCCGTGGTGTTGTTGGTAACGGTTGACTGAGGATTTTAAATTCAGAAATACTGATGGGATTCACCTGTTTCGGGATCAGTGCATTAAAGGCTTGGGCCCTCGATTTACCTTGGTTCGCAGTGACCATTGGGTCTTGCAAATTGCTATCCTCGGCTTGATCTTGAGTCGACAACACCCGAAAGCGAAATAATGAGCCTGGTCTTGCTTTAAATTTAACTTGTTGGCTTTGTTGACTCATCGCCAAGCGTCCGCGATAAATGGCTGGTCCCCATTCACCATTGTTATCGGCTAGATAAACTTCAACATCTCGGACTTGTCCAGCCTGCCAATGTTTGTCGTTGCGTGGCGCCAGTGCAAAACCCGCGACCATCCGCCGCTCGCCCAATGCGATGACAAATTCGTGAGCACCGGTTTTTAGCGATTGGTCGCGTTTTGTTCTAAACCAAGTATCTGGATTGTCGTCAAAAGCATTCTCTAGTGGATGGCCGGGCTCTTCCGCTGGCCGGTTTAACACTAACAAACTATCGGCAGCAATCGCATCGCCGAGCGCTGGTGCCTTGCTATAACCCTTCGTGGCAATAAGTGCGCTATTTTTGTCGATATTGAGATTGAGTACGCTGGCTTGGCGAATGTCTTGGCTGGCAGTTTTTATGCGGACAACTCCAAATAACGCAGGGTCGAAAAACCAGCCGCTTGTGTTTGCGGCAAACGTTTCTGCATCGTTGAATTCGGCGAGTGGTTGATCGTTGTGAAGCACCTGCGTGGGTTTAGCTCGGCTATGCACCCAATATTCGTAGCTGCGTTTAGTTTCTTGGCCTTGATAACTGCCTTCGATCGGCTGTACTTCGATGGTGATAGGCCCAGCAGACCCGGTGGCGGCTTTGACCGCGACCCGCTGTTGACTAAAAGCACCGCTTTGATAAGCCCGGCTTTGACCATCGTCTTCGTACCAGGTAAATGCTGAATCTCCAAATGGATATATATCAAATGTGATGTGATCTTTTGGTTTTTCGCCATCAAAAAGAACACTCGGGTACATTGGAATAATGGCGCCTGCGCGCACGAAAACAGGCGTGGTGCCAAGGTCGACTTGGGTGTCTATGGTCAGGCCTTGCGCAGGGGCATTGATTACTCTGCCATCCCAATAGTCATGCCATTGGCCTTTGGGCAAATAAATGTTTTGGCGCCAACCTTTGCTGGCGGCCATGGAACGATAAATTGGTGCGATCAGTAGATCGCGGCCTAGCCAAAATTGGTCTGGGTATTTAGTGACATTCGGATCGTCCGGATAGTCCCACATCAAGCCTCGAACCATTGGAGCACCGGTTAATTCAGTTTGGTGGGCCAAAGTGTACATGTACGGCATCAACCGCATTTTCAGTTTTAAGTATTTTCTGTTGATACTGCGATAAGGCTCATCAAACCACCATGGATGTTTGCGGGTTGCTTTCGACCAGCCGGACATCCCCATTAAAACAGGCGTGAATGATTTCCATTGCAAATCTCTGGTGAAAGTCTCAGGGCTGCCGCCAAAAATGCCGTCGACATCGCCAGTGGCATAAGCTTGGCCAGATAAGCCAGAACCAATCAAGGTTGGAATATGCCAGCGAATGTAATCCCAACTGCCAGACTGATCACCTGTCCATGTCACTGCATACCGTTGAATACCAGCCCAACCCATGACAGTCCAAATAAACGGACGCGCAGGGGAGTTTTGCCAAATCCCGGCAGCGGCGGCGGCGTTGGCATTCATCGCAAACTGATACCCTTGGCCGGTCCAAGCAACGTCTAATTTCTGCGCCCGAGTACCCGCAGTTCCAACTTCCCATGCGATTTTATCGACGCCGTTCTCAGTCCAAAGCCCTGTTTTAAATCCGTATTTAGCAAGACCAGCGACGACTTCGGGCAATTTGGTGTAGCCGCAGCCATAGCCGTCATTCGGTAAAATCCAGCCGCCAGGCATATCATGCTCACGATATTTTTGTGCGACTGAGCCAATGACATCAGGGGTGGTTCCTGTTGGACCATCGTGCCAAGCGGTTGGAACTGTGCCTGGTTTTCTGCTGTTATCAGCATCGTTGTAGCAATCTGCATCGCCGTACTCAAATGCCCAGCGCGGCAATAACCGAGCGCGACCGGTGAGCGCGGTATAAGCGTCCAACACCATAGGCACATTGGCACCGACCAAATAGTAGGCATCAAAATAGCCGATCTGATGACTTAAGCTGCTGTAGTCATCAGCTCTGAAATCATAGCTGCCGTTACTCCAAGTATTTCTGACTACGCCGTAGCCGCGGTTTGACATAAAAAATGGCGCAGGACTGGGTCTATCACCTTCTTCCCATCCCCCTGAATAGGAAATTTCTAAGGATTGTCCTTTAAAAGCATATTGGCCATTTTGCTGGCCGCCGCCGAAAAACTGCTCTTGTGGGTCGCTACTCAGCGTCTGAGTATTGGCGGTTGCAGTCAAATTGAGTGGCTGTATTTCCTTCCAAATGAGTTGCTTGCCGTCATTTTGATAGAGTGAAAATAGCAGTGGTGTTTTGTTAATTTTCAGCACATAAGCTTGGGTTTTTACTAGGTAATACTCAGTATTTTCTTCTAAACGAAAGTCGAGAGGTTGTTTTGCTTGCGTCAACACTATCGGGGCGTCGGTGTTATTTGCTTCGGGCTGCACTCCAGCTAAGTGTGCTTCCAAGCGGAATACTTGCGGGGTGATCAGCGAAAATTTGATCTGCGCTTGCTGATCGGTGCTGATGTGCACCGCTGTTTCCGTTGCCTTGAGGCTTTTTAGATTGCCAATTGATTGCGCATGGCTCGAGTTACTGAGCAAAAACAAACCGCAGTAAATAGCCAAGGCTGCGGATTTTAACGAAGCATTCTGCATAACAAAGTCTCAACAAAAATTAGAGGCAAGTTGCTCTAGGGTTTAGCACAACTCAGTGATAAGTGTGACTTAGACTGCGTGAGTGTCACAGCCTTATCAATTCACATTATCGAAAGGGTTGTGGTTTCGATTTCTTTCATTTTTCGAATTTATCGATATTTACGAGCTAACTAAGTGAGTATGGCATTAAAGCTGAATAAAAGCGCAGTGGAAATACCATGATTTTGAGTATAAAGTCATTTCGAAGGTATTTGAAATGCTATGTTTGATTTTATTTTGGCTGATGCTGGGCTGCGTTTACTTGTCACTATTGTCGGGATTGTGTTAGGCAATGGTTGCTATCAAGCAATCAATCAGTTATTAGTTAAACACAATAAATTACTTCTTTCGTCGCGATTGGTCTGCCAGCTGGATTTTAAAGGCTTTCGAATAACCGTCATTGAAAGAATATAAAAGGTGATACAAAAAGCACCTAGTTAAGTCGGGGAGTATATTTTGGATTTGTTAAACACCATCGAAAGGCAACACGAGATAGTCCGCCTGACAAATACATTAGGAAAAGTTGCCGTCGTCGACCTTGCACAACGTTTTGGCGTTTCTGAAGTCACCATTCGCAGCGACTTAGCGGCTTTGGATGCCAAAAAATTGCTGATCCGTTCGCGTGGCGGGGCCATGGTGAATGATGATTTAAGTCGCGAATTATCATTAAAAGAAAAAAAGCAGAAAAATTCTGAATTAAAGCAACGACTTGGCTTGGCAGTTGCGGCTTTGGTTCGCGACGATGAACGGATCATTATTGATTCCGGCACGACGACTGAAGAAGTGGCGGCGAATTTACGCGAGCATAAAAATTTAGTCGTTATGACCAACGGTTTAAATATCGCAGTTGAACTTTCACAGTTAGATAAAGTGGAAGTGCTGATGACTGGTGGCACGCTGCGGAAAAAATCAATGTCGTTTTATGGTGCTCAGGCCGAGCAATCACTTCGGCATTACCAGTTTGATAAGCTGGTGCTTGGTGTTGACGGTTTTGATATTGATACCGGAATATCAACACACTTTGAAGCTGAAGCCAGTTTAAATCGTTTGATGTGTGCCGCCGCCCGGGAGGTGATTGTGGTCACTGACTCATCTAAATTTACACGTCGTTGTTTTCATTTGATTTGTCAGCCCTCACAAGTGCATACATTGGTCACAGACGCAGGTATCCCCGCAGACTATGTCGAACAGTTGCTGAAATTGGGCGTTAGAGTCATCACTATCCCACAAGAACATAGGTAGTCATAGCTTGGGCAAAACGCTGTATTGCTCAGCGTTTTGCCGCTACTTTGCCGGTTGCGCCAAGTCTTAATTAGCATGTGCTAAATTCTTTACAGCGTGTTGTCAGCTTGACACTTGATGTTTAGACGTCAGGATGGCTACTCTTTAGCCAAAGCCCTTCTTCAGGTATATTGTCGGCGGTGGTCAAACAGCCAACTTGGCATGACGAGGAGCGCTAACAATGGTGTACGGTCTTGATATCGGTGGCAGTAAAATGGAGCTGTCGATATTTGATGCAGAGCTGACGTTGCTTAAGCGTTGGCGGACAAATACACCGGCCTCAGGGTATGCCGAGTTTTTACAGGCGATTAAGCAGCAAATTCAGGCTGCTGATTTATTTGTCGCGCAAGCCATCCATGGACAGCAGGGCAGTTCTGCAGAACCTCGTAAGTTGAAAACCCCGCTCGGCATTGCTTTGCCTGGGGTGCAACTTGATAGCGGCTTGTTAGTTTCCTCAAATATTCAATACCTCAATCATAAAGCGGTGATGTTAGATTTAATTCGACTGCTACAGCGCCCAGTTGCGGTTGGCAATGATTGTCGCTTGTTCGCGCTATCAGAAGCCCGGCTGGGCGTTGGTCGGGATGCGTCTCGGGTGTTGGGTGTGGTGCTGGGGACGGGGGCTGGCGCAGGTTTTTGTGTGGACGGTTGTCTGATTAGCGGCGCCCAAGGATTGGCTGGCGAATTTGGGCATCAATCGGTCGCCGCTCGGGTGGTCGCTAAATATCAACTACCGTTATTTCAATGTGGATGTGGTTTAGTTGGTTGCGCTGAAAGTTATGCCTCGGGTTCAGGACTTGCGCGGTTATATCAGTATTTTGGTGGGGTGGTTGCCTGCAGTCATCAATGGTTGGAGGCATTTCGTTTAGGTCAAGTTGCAGCGGTACGCGCCTTTGATTGTTTTATTGAAGCACTGGGTGCTGCGCTTGCGGCGCAGGTGCTCGCCTACGAGCCCGAAATGATTGTACTCGGTGGTGGTTTGTCCGAAATTCGAGAGATTACTGAGGCGCTGCCTGCCGCAGTTTCAAGAAATCTATTTGCTGGTGCACAAATCCCGGTCATTGCCATCGCCGAATACGGCGCGACCAGCGGTGGGCGTGGCGCAGCCTTGATTGCTTTACAACACCTAAACTCATCGGCTCATAGTATTTAACCTCCTTCCTTTTAATCCAAAAGCCCAATCGTCGTAGGCAGTCGGTTGTCTGGCTCTAATTTAGAAAAAAATCTGTAATTGGCATGACAAACGGCTTATTTGTGACCATTCTTTGTGCAAGAAAAATACTTTGAGTGACCATCGAACCCGATGGTCGTCGTCGGATTTACTGCAGGACAATGAAGCATGGCTGCTCGAGGTCGATTGGGAGTATGGGGTCTTCCACTATTGGTATTTTTGCTAGGCGCTGCGATGTCGTCTTGGGCAAGTTATTGGCTGTACCGAGAATTCCAAGCAGAGAATACCGCCGAATTTCATCGGTTAACCGACCAAATCAGTAGTGAAATCGAACAACGTTTTCGTTTGCCGATCTACGGGCTCAATGGGGCTCGTGGCGTTTATGCGGCAAGCGACCAAGTCACCCGCGATGATTTCCGTCAGTACGTTGCTTCACGCAATATGAAAGTTGAGTTTCCTGGAGTGCGTGGATTTGGGTTTATTGAGCGCGTGCCATATGCCGATTTAAGTAAGTTTTTGGCTGAAACCCGCGCCGATGGTGCTCCAGATTTTCAAGTCCGACAGCTGAGCAACCGCGGCGATGCCGAATTGCTGGTTATCAAGTTCATTGAACCATTACTGAAAAACTTGCAAGCACTAGGATTGGATGTCGCCTCTGAGCGTCAACGTCGCTCTGCCGCTGAGCAAGCTATTTTGTCAGGAAAACCGACAGTGACCGGGCCTATAGTCCTACTGCAAGATAATCTGAAGACCGCAGGGGTGCTGCTTTATGTGCCAGTTTATCAAAAACCAGATCTTACTGGCCTCCACAGTCGCAGTCGCGAAATGTTGGTCGGATTATTATATGCACCACTGGTGGTTAGAGAGCTATTAGATGGCATCCAGCCGGGTATAGAACAATTGGTCCATTTTAAGTTGCTCGACGATGAAGTGGGCGAGGAATTTGGGTTCTATGACAATTTGGAATTACATGCGTTAAAGCAGCACGCCAATCCCGCCTTTGTCCGTGAGCTGCCATTACAATTGCCTGGGCGCACTGCAAAAATCCATTTCAGTAGCATGCCGGCATTTGAAAAATCACTTAATAATTCAACCCCTTGGGCGCTTTGTATCATCGGTTGGATCCTATCGTTAGCGCTTAGTTTACTGCTTTGGCAACAAATGGAGCGTCGCGCGCGGGCGGAAAAACTGGCAGAAAGCATGACCACAGAGATCGAACGATTAGCGCTTGTGGTCAAACGCACCGCGAATGCGGTGGTTATCACGGATATGCATCGGAATATTTCTTGGGTAAATCCGGCTTTTGAGACATTGACCGGGTATACCGAGCAGGAAGTAATTGGTCGCAGTCCAGCATTTTTACAAACTGAAAACACCGATTTGACTGAGGTGCAGCGGCTTAGCGACCATCTTGCGGCTGGAGTGCCATATCGTGGCGAATTGTTGAATCAAACCAAGTCGGGACAAGAATATTGGATTGACCTGGAAATTCAACCGATCCTCAACGACAAAAGCCAGTTGGTCGGGTACATGGCGATAGAAACCGATGTCACTGAACGAAAAATGGTGCAACAACGTTTGGAGACTGCGTTAAGAGATAACCAAGCGTTGTTAACGACCTTGCATTTGCATTCGATAGTTGCCGTCACCGATGAACAAGCGCTAATGCTGGATGTCAATGAAGCATTTTGCGCATTAACCGGCTACAGTCGCCCAGAATTGTTAGGAAAAAATCACAGCATGTTTGCCTCGGGGCTTCATCAGCCGGAGTTTTGGCAGGAGATGTGGTTACAGATTTCATCTGGCAGTCCTTGGCATAGTGAAATCTGTAACCGCAACAAAGCGGGCGAGCTATTTTGGCTAGATACGACGATCGCGCCCTTTACTGACAAAGCCGGAAAAATCGTCAGGTACATTGCAATTAGTCGGGATATTACGCAGAGCAAACTACAACAAAACAACTTACAAAGTGCCAAAGATCAACTGAAAAAGGCCATCGAAATCGCAGATTTAGCCACTTGGCGCTGGGATCTGGCAGATGACAGTTTGCATTGGGACGAGCGGATGTATCGATTGTACGCCGTTAGCGATGAAGAGCGTGCGCAACCTATGCTCTACAAAACTTGGCGAAGCCGATTGCACCCTGATGATTTGCCTGAGGTCGAACGGCAACTTCATCAAGCGCTCAAAGGACATTCGACTTTCCATCCTGCGTTTCGTATTTTCGATCAAGCTGGCGAGATCCGCTATATCCAAGCGGCAGCGCAAGTTGAGTCGGATTTAAGCGGCAAGGTGATTGGGATGCACGGGATCAATCGCGATATCACCCTCGACAAACAAGCAGAAGAATTGTTGCTACAAGCGAAATTGGCTGCGGATAATGCCAATAAAGCCAAGTCCGAATTTTTGGCCAATATGAGCCATGAACTTCGGACGCCAATGAACGCGCTATTGGGCATGATGGCATTGTTGCGGCGTACTTCGTTAACCAGCCAGCAGTTAGATTACGTTCATGAAAGTGATATTGCTGCACGTTCGTTGTTAGGTGTATTGGACGATATTCTCGACTTTTCGAAAATTGAAGCCGGCAAAATGGAACTTGAACAGCTGCCGTTTGAACTAGACCCATTGCTGCAAGATGTTTGCTTGATTATGGCTGCGAATGTGAAAAATAAACCGGTACAGCTTTGGTGTGAAATTGATCCAAATTTACCGCAAAAGTTAGTCGGTGATGCGCTGCGGTTACGACAAATTTTCATTAACTTGACCGGGAATGCGGTGAAATTTACTGAGCATGGTGATGTCATTTTGCAAGTCAAGCGGCTCAAAAGCGCTTGGCCGCAAATTAAGCTTGCCTTTGCAGTGAAGGATTCGGGGATCGGGATCGATCCGCAGCGGCGCAAAGCGATTTTTAGTGGTTTCACCCAGGCCGACAATTCAATTTCACGTCGATATGGTGGCTCAGGGCTTGGCGTTGCGATTAGTCAGCGATTTATTCGAATGATGGGTGGGGAACTGGAAGTGCAAAGCACGGTCGGTCGCGGCAGTGTGTTTTCTTTTGAATTGACTCTAAACGCCGCGTCCATCGAAGGTGCTACTGTCATTAGCGATCTCGACTTACCGCAATTAATTTTATTGTGTCCTGATGATTCACACCGCGATCATCTGCAGCATGTGCTAGCTGATTTGAAGCCGAAATTACAAACTTGTTTGCACTTGCCGGCGCTTCGGCAACTGTTACAAGCGTCACCCGCTGCGGTGGTATTATTTGAATGGGGCGCAGAACAACAAGAGGCGGTCACTCGACTCAAAGGCGAATTTCCATCGGTTCGTTGGCTGGCTTTAACGTCTTTAGTACAACGAGAGGAACTGTCGAACCGGCCATACATCGACGGATGCTTAGTGCAACCGTTTACCTTTGGCATGCTTGCTGAAGCTATTGCTCGCAGTGCTCGAGCCCAGCAAAAACCAGCGGCGGGAGCTTGGTTATCGCAGTCTAAGCCATTGGCCGGATTACGGGTTATGCTCGTCGAAGATAACTTAGTTAACCAAAAAGTCGCCTCGGAATTACTGCAGTCTGAAGGCTGCGAGCTGCATTGTTGTAATGATGGTGAACAAGCGTTGCTCGATTTGGCCGCGCTTGAGCAGCTGCCCCAGGTGATTCTGATGGATTTACAAATGCCCAAATTGGATGGGTACGCCACCACGGCGCGTTTAAAAAATATTGTCAGGCTTGCGCATATTCCGGTGATTGCGATGACCGCTAACGCTTCAGAAGAAGATCGCCAGCAATGTTTAGCTGCAGGCATGAGCGGGCATATTGGCAAGCCTTTCGATTTTGCGGTGTTGGTGTCGTTACTTTTACCCTTTGTCCCGCATGTAACAGCGTCAACACTGTCTGAACCCGCAGACATGGTGTCTGCAGAGCTGGTCAATCATCCGTCGTCAGAAGAGCGCTTGCGCCGACTTGCCAGTATCGCTGGTATTGATTGGGACCTCACTCAGCAGCGGCTTAACGGCCAGCTAGTGTTTTATCTCAAAATGCTGCCAGTGTTTATTCGGAGTTTGGAGCAAATGTCGCGGGAATTAGGGCAAAGTCGTCCGGACGATAGGCAAAATTTGCAGCTGATTTGTCATAAATTAAAAGGAAGTTCGGCACAAATGGGCTTGCAACAATTGGCGGACCAGGCCGGGAAATACGAACAGCAACTCAAAGATCAGCAGCACATGAGCGAGGAAGAGTTACTAAGTCTAAGTCGGTTTGTCCAAGCGAGTGTCGATGCTTTACAGCAATTTAGTGCAGCTTTGCCGACAGAATGGCAGATGCATTAAGCATGACTTCTGCAGTGTTCATGTAGAGCTTCAACGATAAATGGAGTAAGCAGTTGTTCGTTTTTATTCGAAACATGGCATGCAAAGTGTTTAACGTAGCGTATTTTCAGCTTTGGCAATTGATGTTGGGATTGCAGCTTTGCATGGTGCCAATTGCACATGCGACGCAAGCGCAGCCTCAGGTGCTGCGGGTGATTTATGGCAGTCCGCTTGCGGGAGTTGAAAACTTTAATCAGGTCTATCAGTTGCGGCTATTAAAGGCTGCACTTGATGCCAGCGGCCAGCCTTATGAGTTAATCCCGGCTGGTCGAGATTTGGTGCAAAGTCGGCTACTGAAAGAAATTGCGGCCAAACGTATTGATATTTATTGGAGCATGACCTCGACAGAGCGCGAGCGCTTATTACTGCCTATTCGAATTCCACTGGATAAAGGGCTAAATGGCTGGCGGTTATTGTTAGTTGCCAAAACGCAGCAGGATGTATTCACCAAGGTGCAGTCGCTAGCGGACCTGAGCAAGTATGTGTTGTTACAAGGGCATGATTGGCCTGACACTCAAATTCTCAAGTTCAATGGCTTGATAGTTGATACCAGCCAACATCCTGCGCAACTATTTGACATGTTGCGAAAAGGACGCGCTGTTGGATTTCCGCGTTCTGTGGTCGAAATCAGCGCAGAGATGAATGATCACCAACCGGAATTGGCTATCGATCCTCACCTAGTACTTTATTACCCGTCTGCGGTTTATTTTTTTGTAAATAAGGCCAATCAACCACTCGCCAATGCGGTTGAGCTCGGACTTCAGCGTTTGCAGGCCTCTGGGCAATTTGAGCAAATGTTCTGGCAAGAATACGGCGCGGCGCTAAAACAAGCGAACTTGCCAGGACGAGTGATGCTATCGATGCGGAATCCTGATTTGCCATTACTCACTCCTTTGGACAATAAGTCACTTTGGTATCAGCCGATTTATCACTAATCTTTCAAAACGCCAACGACCTCGATTGGCAACCATCCCATCGTTGATCCAAACCGCCGTGGCGGTCGTAATTAACCAATAGCGCTGTTTAATGGACTTTTGAACGCCAATTTTGGGGTGGTTGATGCGAAAAATTTATATATTGCTCATGACGTTATTTTTGGTCAGCTGCACTGGCGTGCCGCCAGGCGTGCTGCCAGTTCAACCCTTTTCTTTGCCAAATTATTTAGGGACTTGGTATGAAATCGCCCGACTTGACCACCGTTTTGAACGCGGGTTAACGCAAGTTACCGCCAACTATAGCCTTCGAGAGGACGGCGGGGTCAGAGTTCTTAATCGCGGATTCAATGCTGAAGATAATGAGTGGCAAGAGGCGGAGGGCCGAGCTTATTTTGTCGATAAACCAGAAGTTGGACGATTAAAAGTGTCGTTCTTTGGTCCCTTCTATGGCGCCTACAATATTGCGCGTTTGTCGCCAGATTATTCAATGGCATTGGTGGTAGGCCCAGATCTCAGTTATGGCTGGATTTTAGCGCGAAGCGCTAAACCCAACGCGGCGATGCTGGCAAGTTTTCAGCAGACGGCAAGTGAACTCGGCATCTCGCTTAATAGCTGGATTTTGGTGGCTCAGGACTCGAAATAACTGAGCGCAGAGATTCGTGGATTCACAGCATCGACATCCGGACTGCACTTATGCGGCATTTGTTGGTAAGTTTTTAATTAACTCATTGATATGGTTAGTTAGTGCTATCAGTTCGTGCGTACATTCTTGCTGTTCTTTCAGTTGATTTTCGGCGAGCAGTGCCAATTGACTTAAAGTGCCGAATTCTAAACAAGCGGCTGTCCCCTTCAGTTTATGCAGTAGTAGTTGCAATTGTTCAGGCTCTGCTTGCTGCAACTGTGAAAGTTGTGGCGCTAAGCTTTCGACAAAACTCAACTGCAATTCATCCCAGCCGGCAGTTGTGTTGATAGCGCTTTGCGGCGGGGCAATTAACGGGTTCACAGCATTGCCTGCAGCGATAGCGTTGTTATTAGCCGTATTAAAATCTGCAAGTACGTTTTGAATGGCGGATATTAGGATAGTCGCTTCGACTGGTTTAGTTAAAACCTCTTGGCAACCTGCAGCGATGATTTCTTGATGTTTTTGCTGTTGCACATCAGCTGTTAGCGCAATCACCGGCATCTTGAAGCCTTGCTCGCGCAGTACTTTTAATGTACTTAACCCGTCTCGCACGGGCATGTGCATATCCAATAACAATAAATCAATTGGTTGTGCTGCGATGATTGCTAAGGCCTCATCACCATTGGCTGCTTGCACAATTCGAGCGCCACTGCCGGATAACATCGATTGAAATAACTGCCGAAGTTCGCTCACGTCATCAACAATTAGGATTGTCCGGTTAGGTAAGTTCGGCACTGGCGTGGACTTAAGTTCGGCATGGTCGATGCGATTGCTCGTTGCTAAAGTGATGGGCATTTCCAGAGTAAAAGTACTGCCTTGGCCGATTTCGCTTTGCAACGTCAGCCTAGCATCCAACATATCAGCAAGCCGTTGGCTGATATAAAGACCCAAACCAGTACCACCAAATTGCCGAGTGGTGCTGACATCGGCTTGTTCAAAGGCTTGGAAAATCCGCTGTTGCTGTTCTAGGCTGATGCCGGTGCCACTATCGGTCACTGCAATGATTAAATGCGGCGACTGGTAACGGGCACTTAACCGAACAAAACCGCGATCGGTAAATTTTACCGCATTACTCAGCAGGTTCATGACGATTTGGCGCAGCCGAAAACTGTCGGTGATCACGACGGTCGGCAAGCCACTGGCAATCTGTAATTCGGTATTTAAGCCTTTGTTACTGGTTAATAATTGCAAGGTGGCTGCGAGTTCTTGCAGCAATTCCGGTAAATTCACGGGTTGTGGATCAAGCCGTAATTTCCCTTCATCGATCTTTGCGGTATCCAAAATATCATTGACGATATGTAATAAAAACCGACTATGCTCCCGAATTGATTTGAGCTGAGATTGCGCTGCTGGTGGCAAGGTTTCGAGCTGCATTTGGCTGGCGTAACCTTGAATGATACTCAACGGCGTTCGCAGCTCGTGGCTCATATTGGCTAAAAAACGACTTTTAATGGCGGCCAGTTCATTCGCTTTGTCACGCTCATTCGCCAATTCGCGAGTGCGAGTTTGCACTCGTTGCTCCAATTCATCCGATAGCTGGGTTTTTTCCAACAGAACTTGCTGTATTTGGCGATGGGCCTGCGCTATCCGACGTTGCATCCGGTCAAAACTGTTTTGTAATTCGTCGAATTCAATTGCTGTTGCACGATGGGACATGCTGGCTATCTGTTCTTGATCTGGCTCTAGCCGTTCCAGTGAATGAATGACATGACTTAAAGTTTCTGTATAACTGCGCACAAACTGACGGCTAGAGTAACGCATTAACAATACCAATAATGCAAGGCCAAGCTGGGCGACCACGAGAAACAAATCATAGCGAAAATAAAGTTGGTTCATTTCGCTGTATTGCAACAATTGCCAGCTGGTTTGGCTGATTGTCGTCTTCTGCAACATGTGTTCGCCATTTTCGCTGAGTTGAACCGCATGGACCGGATTAAACCAGGAGTTTGCGAAGAGCTGAAATTTACTCACTAATTGGTTATATTCTAAATTTACCGACTGCCCAAGGGGCGTCTGCAACTTGTCCTGTCCCCACAACTTTAATTTCGCCCCATCAATCAACAAAAATTGATAGTTAGAACTTGGATGCGGCGCCGGAAACTGGCTGGTTAACCGCTCTAAAGACACCGAAACTTCCAAGACTCCTGCAAATTCCTGGTTGGTGAAAAGCGGTACTGCAACCGCAAACAGCAAATCGTGTCCGAGTTGCTGTCCTTGAAAAATATTACTGACCATGGGCTTGAGTGTGGCTTTAGGGACGCTGAAATACTCACGATGGGCGACTGAAGAATTCCGAATGTCTGCGGCGATAAATTCCTTATAAAACCCTTGCACTATGCCGTTGGCATCCGTTCGTAATGCGGAGATAAACGCCGGATTTGATTTGACCAATTCGCGCAGAAGCTCATCTTGTGGGACTTTATCAAGATGTTGCCTTGTGAGTTCTAACTGTTTGATGTAGCCAGTCAGTTGACTGGTGAGTTCAGCACTAACGTGTTGGTTTAATTGAAAATTCTTGGCATTGTTTTTTGATAAATCCAGTACTGTCGCTCCGTATAAAGCGATCATGGTTAATAACGACGCCGGCACGGCAGAATAAACGGCAATTCGAGAGGCTAGTTGGTGTTGTAGTGTTTGTCGCCGCTGCTCGGTACGTGCTGCAGTAACGTCAAAGAGCATTTTGCTGCCAGCAAAATTTAGTAAGAAATTCATGCTGTAGAGCAATGCGGTGAAACACAAATAAAGCGGATCTTGCTGCGGTTTTGTATAGTCTAAAAAGCCGATCACCAACAATAAGTAACTACCAGCCACCAGGACTAAGGGCAAAGACTGAAAGCGACGTGCTGGCCATAGCAGCAAGAATTGCGCTGATGCAAGTAACCAGAGCGGACCTGGAGCCAAGGGCAGAAGCACCACCAGCAAACTGGCCAAACCGATAAAAAAGCCAAAGCGAAGCAATAATAGCATTGGGGCAATAAGCCCAAGCAACAGTGGCGTCACATCGCTTAATTGCAAGGCTAAGGTATTGGCAAAGTAACCGGCAAGGGTCACGCCAACAAAAAATACCAGGCGTTTAATCAGCGATTGCTCTGTCATAGCCGCTACCACAAGGCGCGTAATTGGCCAGATTCAGCTTGCTGCCACAACAATTCAAATTCGCGGCATAGTATTTTCGGGACTTGTGGCGGAACTTGCGTGGTATCGCGAGACGTCAGCCGTTGCCACAGCACGCGACTGCAATGCAAACAGGCGGCGATAAGACTGCTGTCATCCGGTAAATCGCGAAGCTGCTGTTGAGTTAGCACTGCATGGCTCAGCGCGGGTTCAAACCCCCATAAGGTCAGCAAGTAGGCGGTGACTAAGTCGCCACTAGGCCAAAAATCTGTTGCTGGCTTTTCGGCATTGGCAAAGGCATTGGGCTGCGCGACCAACACTAATTGACCTAACGCACACAACAGGGCCCCCATAAAAATTAGGTCCTGCAGTTTCGGCGATAACTCGCTTTGGCGCGCCAGCACCTTGGCGATGGTGGCTTGCTGCCACGCTTGAGTCAGGATCTGCTGGTGGACTTGCTCAGTTACTCGATCGGCCATTTGCTGGTGGGAATATAAATTTGCTGCAAGTCCAAGGACCAAATCAAACCCTAAGCGCAGCAGCGCTTCATCAATCGCATTCGTCGCGCGGCTATATCCCATAAAAGGCGAATTGGCGAGTTGTAAAATTCGACCTACTAATACCGGATCGCGGCCGACTACCAGGCCGAGTTGATTTAGTTCAGAAGATGGATCCTGACAGAGTTGCTGCAACTGATAAAAGTGTGCGGGTAAAATGGGCAGTTCAGACATACTGCCTAATGTTTTGCGAGTTTTTTGCTCCATCGGCAACGTTGCGAGGCGTTCAGCGCATTGAAACACTCGGACAAAATCAGCGTCAGTGAATGGTTTTGCTAAAAAATGATGGATCAACGAGCAATCCTGCACCACCACTTCCGCGGATGTGTCGGCGGTGAGCAGCACGCGGATCGCCGCGGGGAGATATTGTTTCACCGCACCAAGAACAGCTTCGCCTTGCACGACCGGCATCATCCGATCAGAAATCACCAACTGGGCATCAGTAATATTGGGCAATTGCGCAATTAAGGCGCTTGGATCGACAAAATAATGAATTTGCCAATGTGGCACTAACCGCTTGAGTGTGCGTTGAAGTGCGCGAACAATGAATTCATCATCATCGACGATGTATGCGGTAAATTCATGCATGAGATTGGTCCCCGCTTAGCATCGCGGCTAGCGGTTGTTGCAGCGCCAACTGTAAAAATCGTCCTGCATCAACCGGTTTACTGTAAAGATAGCCTTGAGCATAGTTGCAATTCATCTGAGTTAGCAAATCATGTTGTTCTTTAGTTTCAATACCTTCAGCGACTAATGAAATTCCAAGCTCATGACTCATGCGAATGATATTGCGTACCATGCTTTGGGTTGCTAGTGAATGTTCAATATCATTGATGATACTGCGATCAAGTTTCACCACATCAACGGGCAACTTGGTTAGATAAGACAACGATGAATAGCCAGTGCCAAAGTCGTCAATGGCGATTGAAAAACCAGCTTCGCGTAATAACTGCAATTGGCTGAGGCCAAAATCCAGATGTTCCATCACTGCCGTTTCCGTCAGTTCCAATTGTATATGAGAAGGATGGACGGCAAATTCACGCACTAACGCCAGTAAGTTTTGAATAAAATCACGTTGTTGTAATTGGATTGGCGAAATATTCACGGCCATCTGCGGTAGTGCTAATCCGGCGTCTCGCCACTGCACCAATTGCATGAGGGTATTTCGGATCACCCAAATGCCCAGTTCGTGAATTTGTCCGTCTCGCTCGGCGATTGGGATAAAAATGGCCGGGGACACTGAGCCCAACTCAGGATGTGTCCAGCGTAACAGCACTTCTGCCGATGCAATTTTATGGCTTTGTAAATCGACTTTGCATTGATATACCAGCTGCAATTCATCCTGACTCACCGCTTCATACAGTGCATTGCTGATTTCATACTGCAGTTTTCGCGATTCGATGTAACGACGGTCGTAACGCAGCATAAAATTACTGTCTGGGCGATGTTGACTGCGTGCGGCTTGTCTTGCTTGATGGATTAAGGTTTTCGCGTCGGCACCATCATCAGGCGCAATGGTGTAGCCAACATTAAATCGAACATGCAGGGCTTTACCCAGAATCACCTGAGGCTTGTCAAACTCACGCAGTGCGCTATGCACTATGTCTTGTAATTGCGCTTCATGCCGCCATTTTTGAATAACAATGACAAATTGATCAGCGAACAGGTAGGCGAGTTTGCCGCGGTCTTTGATTTGATGCAGTAAATGGCTGCCAAGCATCGCCACCAATTGATCAGCCCCCAAAAAACCTAGGGAATGGTGGACATCGCTAAAATTGCGAATATCTAAATAAATGACCGCCAGCGGTCGCGCATCGACGGCAAGTAGCAAGTCAATTTCTTGAATTAAGTGAAGTTGATCAAGCACTTCTGGCATATCAGCAAACTGCTCAGTAACGTGGGAAACCGACTGCACCGCCTCGACTCTAAGTAAATAATGATCGTCGTCGCTAAGTTGATGGATCAGTTCCAACGGCACGCCTTGTTTAGTCGTCACTGCCACGCTAAGGCTTTGCTTTTGTAAAAAAGCCACTAATTGTTCGATTTGGATATTCTGAAATAAAGTACTCAAAGCAGCCTGTTGCATTTCAACTGCCGACAGTCCTAGCAGTTTTTGGCCAGCCGCGTTAAAACGCATCAATTGCCCGCGGCGGTCAAATTCCAGCAATGCGTCTTGGCTCCCGATTAACAATTGGGTGCGAAGATACTGTTGACGTTCGCTATCGTATTTCTCCAATGCCGCTTCGATGTCTGCCAGTAATTGCGTTTCCATCCAGGGTTTTTGCAAAAATTTAAAAGCGAGCCCACTGTTGAGCACTTCGACTACTGAATTAAAATCGGCATAAGCGCTTAAAATCATTGCTACAGAATAGGGCGATTGGCGCCGGGCCAATTGCAAAAACTCCGCGCCATTGATTTCTGGCATACGAAAATCGGTGATGATCACTTTGATATCTTGTTGTTCGAGCACCACCAGTCCTTCTTTAGCACTGTTGGCACAAAAAACTTCATAACCGGCGCGCCGCAGCATTCGCTCTAAGGCCCGTAAAATGTTTAACTCATCGTCGACTAACAGTATTCCGGATTTCATAGGCGAACTCCCGCAGGGTATGCCGAAAAGGATTATTTGTTGGCGAGTAGTCGCGCCGCTAATGTTATGAGTTCTTGGTTATCAAAAGGTTTTTTCAAATAAGCATCCGCACCTAAATTCATGGCGTGCTGCAAATCCACATCATCCAAGCCGGAAATCACAATCACTTTTAACTCAGCAAGTTCAGGGCGTTGGCGAATAAACTGCAACACTTCAAAACCGTTAAGGCCGGGCATATTAATATCTAAGGTCACTAATGCTGGGTCTTCACTCATTAAACTGACGCCGGCAGCGAAACCGTCTTTAGCAGTCGCAACTTGGTAACCATAATTGATAAAAAGCCGTTTCAGCGATTTTAAGTAACCTTCTTCATCGTCAATAACCAAAATTTTGGGTAGTGACAGCGCTTGGAAATCGGCCGGAACCGGAATGTGAAATTTTTTTAGAAAGACTAAGAAATCTTCTAGGACTACCCGATAGTTGCCGCGGCCAGGTAATTTATGTCCTTTTAATTCGCCATTGGCGATCCAGCGACTTACCGTTCGTTGGTGAACATCACAATAGGCAGCTATCTCACTGGGTTTTAAAGTTTTCATCAAAGATAGACCTTTTAAAATTGACGACTATTATCCAATACTCTAGCATAAATATATTGGAAGACAAATAGGACATAAAAGACAGTGTTTGTCTTTTCCTTGTCAAAGCGTTAGAGCGCTCTAAGGAGCAGTCGATGACTACTGAAGCCGTAATTGCTGCCAAACAGAAAGTGCTGTGTGTGGACGATGAGGTCAACATCCTCAAGTCCCTTCGGCGACTTTTTGTCTCTGAACCATTGGAGTTGATGGCGGCCAATAGCGGAGCCGAGGCCTTAGAGCTTATGCAACACCATCAGTTTGATGTGATCATCAGCGACATGCGGATGCCATCGATGGATGGTGCCGAATTTCTAACACGAGCCTATAAACTACAGCCTGACAGTTATCGGATTTTAATGACAGGGTATGCCGATATCCAATCCACAGTGGCGGCAGTGAATAGCGGGAAAATTAGTCGTTACATCTCAAAACCATGGAATAATCAAGAGCTTATAAATGCCGTTACCGATGGTTTAAAACTGGTTCAGCTGCAAAAACACAATCATGCATTGCAACAACAAGTGTTGGAGCAAAATCGTCAACTGAAGCTGCTGAACCAAGATTTAGAGAATAGGGTGGAACTTCGCACCACGCAGCTCAAACAGATCTTGACCCAGCTCAAGTACAGCATGAAACAAGTCGAGAATCAGAATCAGTCGCTGATGAAGGTGCTCTATAACCAAATTAACGTGAATCCGTTAATCGATGGTCAGTTTGCGCTGCGATTGAGTTACCTCAGCCGTAATCTAGCCCGTCATATGGGCTTATCACCCCAACAACAAGAGCATCTGGCGTTAGCTGGGATGTTGTCGGAGATAGGTTTATCCGGATTGCCGCCAACCTTATTGAGTAAACCAACGCGGTCCATGGATGAAAATGAATGGCAGCGCTATCGCGAGCATACCAGGTTTGCCGAAGAGATTTTGTCACCTGCCGCGGCGATGGCGCCTGTCGCAGAGATCATCCGCCATCAATACGAATTATTTAACGGGAGTGGTTACCCAGATCAACTGAATGCTGAACATATTCCGTTAGGTTCACGTATTTTGGCTGTAGCGCGTGATTATTATGGGTATTTAAATGGCCGAATGTTGCCTAGAAGGATTGATGCCAACAACGCACTGCGGATGATGCGGCAACAGCAAGGGGCCATGTACGATCCGTTAGTGCTGATGGCATTGTCTGAGGTAAGTGCAGGTAACGCTCCGACCGAGACACTGCGTTCACCGTCACAAAATGGTAGTTTGTCGCTGGATCAGTTACAGCCAGGTATGAAACTTAAAGCAAACGTCTACAATCAAAAGAATATGTTATTGCTGCCAGAGGGTCAGATGTTGACTGAAGCCGTTTTGACAAAATTGCGCCGTTTGCTGTCGGGAAGTCATGCTGAACTATTGTTCTTGGTCGAACAACCGGAAATTTCTGCCGAAAATCAGGAGTCGAACTGAATGTTATTTAAAGTTCGTACTGCAATATCTGCAGCTGAGACTGCCGAAGAATTGGAACAAGACTTGTTACTTCAGTTACAGAATCAGCGACAAGCGGATTTAAGTTTTGTGTTTGGTAGTGCCGTTCAAATTCAACGGTTTTCAACGCTGTCTTCGGTCATTGGACTTTCAAAATGCTGGCTAGGCGGCAGCTCGTGCCGCGGCGCATTAAGCGATCAGGCGATTGATTTGTATCCGGATACATTGGCCGTGCTGCAGATTTTTGATGCGCACGGCCATTATGGTGTTTCGGCGGGTGCATTTGGCCTTACTGATACTAGAGCCTTAGCCGCCAAGGTTTTGCAAGAGGCTTTGCTTGCTGCTGGACGGCCTGCGGACAAACCAACAATGGTCTGGTGTTATCAGGCGCCTGGACAAGAGGAAGAGGTGCTGGCTGGCTTTTATGATGTGATTGGTGCTGGAGTGCCGGTTTTTGGCGGCAGCAGCGCCGACAATGATATCAGTGGTCAGTGGTTACAGTTCAGTCAGCAGCAACATGGCGCGAATTTGCTATTGGTTGCAGTGTTATTTCCTTCCGTAGCCTTGGAAGGGCATTTCGGCTCAGGTTACCGTTTGACCGGTGAAACGGCCTTGGTTTCTAAAGCGCAGGGCCGCGAAATTATTGAACTTGATCAGCAACCAGCTGCAGATGTTTATCGACGTTGGTTGGGATTATCAGCCTATAGTCCGTTTTGTCGAACGACCGTGTTGTCGCAAAGTTCTTTTCATCCTATCGGCCGGGTCGTTAATTGGCTTGACGAAACGCCGGTGACTTTATTAAGCAATCCTGCGTATGTTGAAGCAGATCAGCGGTTAGGCTTATTTTCTACCGTGCATGAAGGCGAACGGATTTATTTGTTGGCTGGTAACGCGAATGAACTCGCCGAGAAAGCGGGCGAAGTGGTTGGCGTGGCGGTGAGCCGCATTTTGGCGAAAGGGCAGTTGCCGACGGCCGCGGTCATCGTGTTTTGCGGCGGCTGTATGTTGGCGATCCCGGATAATATGCCGATGGTTCTGCAGGGACTGCGTCGACAGTTGCCGGAATTGCCATTTGTTGTGACATTTACTTTTGGTGAGCAGGGTTATTTTGCTGATGGTTCCAATCGGCATGGTAATTTGATGGTCTCCGCGATGGTATTTGGGAGTACGCATGACCGAAATTGAACGACTTCGAGCAGATGTTCTTCAGTTAACTCAAGAGAAGCAACAGCTTGAAGTTTACAAACAAATGAACCAGCTGATGCAGCGCGGTTTGCACGTTATGCTATCGCTCAGTAATCCTCATGATATGTTTATTCGTTTTTTTGCGTTACTCGCTGAGGTGATCCCATTTCATCGTGCCAGTATTTTGCTAATTGAAGCCGATCGAGTTCAGCTGATGGCTTGTACTGAAGATTGTGCGGCTATTCCGCCTGCGCAGCAGCAACAGCTGTTGGCGATGTTGCCAAAAACCCAAATGAATGTGGCTGATTTAACTAAAGTTGTCGGTTGGCCTGGTTATTCAGGAGGAAGTTGCCAAGGCATGAGTTCAATGTTGGTGCAGCCGTTTAATACCGAAGGTAGTGCTTATTGTCTAATGCTGGGGCATCGTCAACAAGCGGCATTTAGTGCCGGCCAAGCCAAATTGGTCGGTGAGTTTGTCGCTTTTGCGGCCAGCACTTTAGACAGGATTGAAGCAAAACATTTACGGCAAGAAACCGAGTTACTTAAAGCTCGACAGCAGCGAATGGAAGAGTCGTTGATCCAGTCGGAGAAAATGGCGTCACTGGGGCAATTGGCGGCTGGTGTCGCGCATGAGCTTAACAACCCGCTTGGCTACATTCTAAGTAATATCAGTACTTTTAAGTCGTATGTCACCACTTATCAGCGATTAATCCAATGCTATCAAAAGCTTAATACTTTAAATGTCGATACCGAAGCATATCAACAGCAACAAACCGAATTGGCGGAAATTTATAAATCTGAGGATATCGGTTACATGCTGCAAGACTCGATTGAGCTTGTTAATGACTCCATGGAAGGGGCTATTCGGTTGCGCGACATTATCAATAGCTTGCGGCGTTTTTCTCACCCAGATCGCGGGCAACTGGAAATTGTTTCTGTTAACGAAATTCTCGAAAGCACCGTCAAAATTATCTGGAGCGAGATAAAAAACAAAACGACGGTGCGCTACGCACTCGCGGCCGAGCCGCTATTTGTGCTGGCGAATCCGTCCCAACTGAGCCAAGTATTTTTGAATATGTTGATGAACGCCGCCCAAGCCATGTCTGGAGTGGTGGGTAAGATTGAACTTTCAACATTTGCTGAGGCAGATCATGCAGTTATTAAAATTTCTGATAATGGCCAAGGCATTCCAGATGCTATTATTAGCCGCATATTTGATCCGTTTTTTACCACAAAAGATGTTGGTAAAGGCACTGGACTTGGTTTATCGCTCAGCAAGGCTATTATTGATCAACACCATGGGACAGTCAGCGTGAGTAGCAAAATAGCGGTAGGAACTACTTTTGAGATCCGCCTGCCTTTGCAGCAAGCGTCGTAACGGGTTTAGCTAACCAATAGGATGATGCCAATGCAGTATGTGTTATTGCTCAGCAGCGATCAGCAACTGGCTGAACAGTTACAGCCGTTCTGTCCTGAACAGTGGCAGCTAAAGAGTTATACCTCAGTGGCAGCGTATCTCGGCCAGCATGAGTCAGACGCCGAAGAAGACCTGTTGATCATGGATCAAGCCATGTTGCACGACCTGACCATGAGCGAGATCCGGAATTTAACTTTACTACTGCCAATGGCGGTCAGAGTGATGTTGGTTCCTGATTGCCAAGACGAAATCGTTTTACAGTATTTACAGCAATTTCATAGCTTTAGTAGTCGTCAATTGAGCGGTACCGGATTTCGCGCTTTATTGCAACGAGTGCAAGCACTGCAATGGCTCACATTTGATCCGGCGTTGCGACGTCAGTTGTTCTCGCTGCAGGATTTGCCGCTGGTGCCAAGAATTGCGACAGAAGTCAAAGGGATGCTCGATGATCCTGATGCCGATATCGAAGCCTTGGCGCGCATTATCGAACAAGACACCACGCTCACTTCGCGGTTATTGCAGTTGGCAAATTCACCTTATATGGGGTTTTCCAAAGATACCAGTTCGGTTTCGGTCGCTATTAGCCGCATGGGGCTCAATTTACTTTATGGCTTGGTGGTAGCCTTAACCTTAGAGCCTGAGGCGACCTCACGCTGTTCGGCTGAGCGTGGTCAACAGATTTTGCGGGATAGTCTGCAACACGCACGACTGGCTCGGAAATTTTGTGCCTTGGCTGGGGGCGATCATGAGCAACAAGAAGAGGTGGTGATCTGTAGCATGTTTATTGGTTTTGGCCATTTGGTTCTGGAATGTAATGGTTACCCAAGTCGTCAGTGGCATGAAACTGCGCCAGATGAAGAACCGCAAGCACGATTGGTTGCTTCGTTTATTTTAACCTTGTGGGGTTTTAGTAATAGGTTTACCGATCCCTTGATGGCTACGCAGCTGCAAGACTTACCCGAACAAGGTAGTTTAGTTGCCGATTCGTTGTTGCTAGCGGCTTGGTTACCTCAAACAGGTGCCAATATTTTAGGTCAGCGGTTATGGGCGCAGTTGCAAAAATCCAGCTACTGGTCAATTTGGGCGCAAGCTTGCACGCTGGTGGTTTCTGAATAAGTTTCTATTTTTTAGTAACTTAAGTTTTGTTTTTCAATTTTGCCCGATTTTGCCCGGGGTTTTTATCGCCGTTTTTAGCTAAATTACGTTAAGTTAACTTTGGAATGTTTGAAAAGGATTGGCTTAATGCGTAATTTAAAAACAGTAGGGATTGGCGCTTTATGTTTATTGTTGCCATTCACTTTAACGGCGCACGAAGAAGCGCTTGATAATGGCTGGTGCGTCGGCGGGCAGGTCACTGTGCTCGGCCAGTTTAGCCTGACAGCTCCTGTACTTAGCAAATTCAAAGGCGCTGACAACGCAGTTTGTAATCAACTGAAAAGTTGTGGTCAGTTTGACGACGACGATTATACCGCCGCACGCCGTGCCGCTGATGCTTATTGCCATCAACTGAGCGAAGTAGAATTAGCAAGCAGCAAAACTAGCAGTGACAATGGCACTGTTCGCCCCATTTTCCACGCGCCAGCAGTAGTTAAACATGCTGAGTTACGTCACCATGAACTGTATTCTGTGAACCAAGGTCTCAGCTTTTCTTGTGGGGTTTGCCGTTTGCGTGTGGTTGCGACACCTGTCACCTCAAAATAGAATTTTACAGTGAGTTGGCGCGGATCTGTTGAGTCAGCCGTGCCAATTTTTCGCTGATTTCATCTTTTCGTCCCGTGCTGAGCGGGCAACTGGCCAAAACAAAATGGGCGGTTCGCAGTACTTCTCGCCAGCGCGGATTTTTAGGTAAAGTTTTCATCGATAAATAGCGGTCTAACGAGCGAGTTCGAATGCGACCATCATCAACCGACACTCGCCAAATGCCACTTTTTTCGGCCAATTCGATACGAGAACTGCTAGTACTTTCTTCCCACGCCGCCAAACTGCTCAGCATCAAATCAACCAGCTGTTGCGAAAAACTCTGGTTATCTGGAGCCAATGATGGGAACTGAGATCTTTGTGGGCTAAACACCACAACGATAAGTTGCTCTTCACGTTGCAATGCATTGATTTGTAGCGAAAGTTGATAATGTCTGCCGGCAAATAGCCAATCTTCGAGCTCGATTTGACACTGCTCAATTGGCATTTCTTGCTGCCACGCCTGCCAAAACTCCTGGTGTGTGGGCGCAATTAACTGATCAAGTCTTAATGTTGCGAGCGTAATCGGTTCGGTACCTAGTAATTTCGCGCATGCATCATTACTGAACATCAGCTGCTGGTGGTTACCAAACACCATTAACGGCATGTCCAATTGGCCAAACGCCGCTTTTAATGAGTCATGATCAGCCCCCAATTGTTGCACTTGTTGGCGGTGAAATTCGATTTCATCCTGCAATTGCTGACGTGCTAGCAACCGTTGCTGACGTTGTCGCCAGCTAAAAGCGCCTGCCAGCAATAGGAAAACCACAGAAGCTAACATCAACAAACCCAGTTGATGACGCTGCACATCGATTTGTAACTTCTTAATTTGGTTATCTTTGCTTAGATCATGTAGTTGTTTTTGTTGCTGTTCAAAATCCAAGAGACTGCGTTGTTCTGCAAGGTACTGAGCCAACTCCGTCTTAAATCTTTGTTGCTGAAAGTCATTCAGCTGCTGTTGGTAATCGGCGACAGCCTGCCATTGCAGGAATTTTCGGGCGTTGTCGATAAGCGCGAGTAAAAAGGCTTGCTGATGTTCAGGATCTGCTTGTTGATTGGCCAGTTGCAATCCTGTGAGCAGCATCGCATCGGCTTGTTGGTAGCGGTCTTGTTGGCTCAGTAGATTGCCGGCATAGAGTTTTAACGACACGGTCTGCGCACTGGCGCCGAGCTGCAAATCAAGGGCTGAAGCTATGCTTAAATGCTGTTCTGCATCCTCCAAATTATTTAGTGCAAGTGCAGCGCGTGCACATAAAAGTTCGGCTCGCAATTGCCCGGCGGCATCGGGATGCTTTTGATATTCCTGCAGCACCTGCAAGAATATCTGCAAAGCCTGCTGGGCATTCCCTTGTTCTAAGTACACTAAACCAAGTTCTTCTTGGGTGTGGCTGACGCGGTCCGCTTTATTGTTTTTCTGATAAATTGCGATGGCTTGTTCAAAGTACGGAATAGCTGCGGCAAAATCGGCCATTTTACGGTATAAGCTGCCAATATTATTCAGCGTCACCGCTTGGCTTAATTCACTGCCGCCTTGCTGCTTTAGCGTCAGGCTTTGCCGAAAATGGCGCAATGCTTCAGGGTATTGCATCATCGCTAGATGAGTAGTGCCTAAATCCGCTAGAGCAATTGCCAGGAATTGGTCGGAGCCAAGGGCATCTGCTTGTTGCTGCGCGCGCTGAAACCATTGCAGGGCCAATAGTCGATTACCTTGGCGGTAGTGAACGATACCGACTCGACGGGAAAATTGGAATTGTTGTTCGCCAGATAAATTCTGACTTTGCATGCGCTTAACTAAGCCAAGAGCTTGGTCAAAATTTGCTTGTTGAGTAAGTATTTCGAGCAGTTTTAGTGCTGCTTTTAACTCAGCATCTGTCGCGGGTTGATTGAGATCTTTCGGGACTAATTGTTCGCAAGCGTTTCTCTGTTCAGCGATAGGCAGATTTTCTTCAAAACAGGGTTGAGCATGCAGTTGCAGCGTTAGCAAGAGCAAAATCAACAACGGGCTTTTTTCAAAAATAGAGATCATCACTTCTGAACCGCAATTTCACAGCGATTCACAGTACACAAGCAAGCAGCTGAATTCAATCACTTGTTTTTTACAATTGGCTAAGACATTTTAGCGCCAGAACCTATACCAATATGCTTGGGATGCTGGTTAGGTAGATTTGTGCCATGGCACGACTCTCTCGAGGTTCCTGCGCAACATAATAAACGCGATAAAGTGGCGCAGTAAGCCTTGGTCAGGCTTACTGCGGATTACGTATTATTTTTTAACTGCTAAGGCGTCTTTCTCTGCAGTTGACCAGTATTGTTTAACAGCTTCAACTTCCGGCAACGGGTCAAAAGGAGTGTTACTGATTGGTGAATCTGGTGACATGCGAACAACTTCCTTCACACCAACTAGCGGTGGGATGGTGTAGCATTTGTGTAATTTGAATTGCACCCCTTGGTTGACGTAATAGTAACCTGGGCCAACCATATTGGTCAGTGTGTACGGGCCAGTTTGAGTAACGCGAACTGTGCCAGAACCTGGCACGCTGAAACCACCAAAACCACCGCCACCACCAGAGAATGTTGACGCGTAGTTCGACGTTGCGGTGAATGCTTTGTACACTTCAGGATCTGCAACGCCAGCTGGCACAGTGCCGAAGAAGTTTGCCAAAATTTGTGGGCCAGTCCAACTCGCAGTTTGAATGTGCACAATTGTGCCGCCATGACACCAAGGTACAGCATGAGCTGATACGGACAAGAGTGCGGTTGCTGCGGTCAGTGCAAGTACAAGTTTACGCATGATTTTTTCCTTTATGCTGGTTTGGCTCAGTCTGCGCGCTGTGACTTATGACAACAAACAGCTGAGTGGTTATTGACTATGTGACTCCCAGTTCAACTGAGAACCACTTGGGTCTGTCATTAACCTAGGCCTATTGGAAAACTCTGGGTAGTAAAATACCGGGCAAAGTCGGGGTGAAGTATATTTGGTGAATTTTGCCCGTTTTTTCCCGGTTAAGTTCATGAAATATATAGTGTTGATTGGAGCTGCAGGCGTTTGAGGGAGTCAATTTTTTGTCAAAAAGGTGGCGCTCAGAGGAAAGCGCTTGGTCCATCCACAGGGAAAATTCGCGGCTGGCGAAGACGCGCGCTACTTTGCTGAGGAAACACTGTGCAAACTGGGCTTGTCATTGGCATTATTTGACCCAACGATTAGGGGTATGGAGAAAGATTTGCGGACAAACGCAATAGCACAACAGTCGCTTGCGCAGCATGGGCTTTGACCAAGGAAATCTGAATGCTAGTTAGGATTTGAAGAGGTTGGTGGCCCCACCTGGACTTGAACCAGGGACCGATCGATTATGAGTCGA
>JACCDZ010532340.1_pt1 | contig 37195 bp, 44 predicted proteins | sample 7449551 | NCBI WGS metagenome assembly JACCDZ01 (sample SAMN15323452, study PRJNA562643) | freshwater metagenome | isolation source: river surface water | place: USA:Blue River Watershed | collected 2017-08-18
CAATTACTTCTAAAGATTTTATTTCAATATCAGACACTGTTTCTGGAATCAATATGCTTGTTAAGGGGCTCAAGAGAGAATTAGAGAGCGAAGATTTTAATGCAGAAGAATTTAATACAGGACTAGATACTTTGCTAAATTCTTTAACAATTTACAAAGATTCTTTGGTTGGCACAAAAGACGACAACGATCAGCTCATAGATCAAGCAGACGCTTTAGCTATCACTATGGAAAAAATTGCAGCTTCTTCGGGAGCTAGAAAAGAATTGTCTAAGGATAACTTAGAGGCATTAAAAGATGAAAACATTTTGTATAGCGCAATTTTAGGATCAGTTGAAACTATAGAAAGCATATCTGCAAAGATAATGATATATCAGTCTGGATTTGCAGAAGTTGTAAATCTAGCTGCAATGGGGGCAGACGAAGCAGCAGCATTTGCTAGAAATCTTGCAATCGTTCAAAACGCAATGAACGAAGTTACAGAAAATACATCTTCTGGATCTAAAAATCCTTTGCTACCATTAGCAAATATTATTTCTGCTGTAAAGAAAGATTCAGAAGCGGCAGCAAAACAGGTAAAGGCTCTTAAAAAAGTAGATGAAGACTATTATAAGAATAAGATAGATTCTATTCAAAAGGTTATTAAGGCTTTAGAAAAAGAAAGAGAAGCCAGACTAAAAGCTTTAGATGTACAAGAAGAAGCTCAGTCATATGAAATACAGCTCTCTCAGGCACAAATTAGATATAAGCAGGCTATAGCAACGGGAGATCTTGCTCTCGCTGCACAGGAACAGCTTTCTATTGAGCAGCTAGTATCAGATAGACAAAGACAGATTACTAGAGATCAAATAAATAATTCATACGATGCAAAAATTCAAAAGCTAGAACAAAGAATTGAAAAGCTTCAAGATCAATTAGAAAGCGCTAAAGATTCTTATAATGCTAAAACTGCTGCAGCAACTCAAAAAGCAGCCGATCTTGCATCACTAGAAAATTATCGAGACAGGCTTGAAGCAATAGCTGTAAAAAATATTGGGAAAACAGCACTAAGCACAACTGATGCTCAAGAAATTTCAAATATTTTTCAAGAGATGACTGAAGCTGGTGGCGAAGTTGCCAAAGCTGCAAGTGATATGAGAAGAATGTATGCTGGCCCTTCACAATATAAGTTTGGCTGGCAACAATCATTAGTAAATGCTTTGAATCAACAGGTTGGAGGTAATGCTCAATTTAAAACTGCAGTAGACGCCTTTGCAGCTGCAGTTGCTAAATTTAGAGGCGAAAGCACACCAGTAGATTCATCAAAAATTAAAACTGAAACAAAAACAGCTGGTAAAGGCGTTGTTGTAATAAGAACAATTCCAGTTTCAGAATTAACACAAAAGGGGATTAAATTAGAGCCTGGTACTGAATTTACAGATAATGATTCTAATAGATATTCTATAGAAAAGATAACTGGCAAAACAGCAACCATTAAGAAACGACAATCTGGCGGAATGTTCGGACCATCAGACACTATGCTTGTTGGAGAGCGTGGTCCAGAAATTGTTAAGTTTAATAAGGGCGGAAAAGTTTATCCAAATCCAAAGACTGCTCCAGTTTTTCCAAAAGCAGATCCAAACCAGAGTTTCTGGAATAGGTTATTGTTTGGAACAAATTATGTTGGCGGAAACATGAAGATGCTTAAGGGTGAAGTTCCTTTTGGTCCTGGAAGTATAGGTAAATTAACTGAAGCATTGTATAAAGTTCCAAATAGTATATATGGAATTATTAATTATTTTAAGGCTAAGAATCTTGTCAAGCATGGACAGTGGCATGGATCTGCAGCAAAGGGATCTAGAGGGGAAGAGTTCCTGCAAGGCGATAACATAATTGATTATAAAGGAACATATGATCCATATTATGGAATGGGATTCTTCTCAACAGCAGCAAAGAAAGAAGCTGATCTATATGCATCTGGATATAACACATCTGTTTCTGGAGATGCTTATGGTTCTATAAATAAGATAACAAAAATTCCATTTGGTAAATATATTGATTTTAGAAAAAATTTAAAGTGGCAAGACATAAGGTTGCACAAAGAAGCTGTAAAGGCAACTCCTAAAGGAAATACAGACTGGAGATACTTAGGCGAACAACTTGGCCCAACAATGGAAAAGCTTGGGCTAAATGGCGCCATAATGAATCCGATATCTTCAGGTATGCGTTCACCAGGAGGATATGGAACATGGTTGTCTTGGGCAAACCCAAAAAATATTCATACAAGTGAATATGTAGGAAAGCTACATTCATGGAATGGAGCTGTTCCTGGGCCTTACGGCAAAGAGGTCGGAGCTATATTGAAGTCAGGAACTGAAGGCGTTTATCAAGAGTCCTATATTAAATCATTACAAAATGGTACAATGGCATCAGGAGCACCAACAACAATTAATATGACAAATACATACAATATTCCACAAGGACTATCAAAGCAAGAGGTTGGACAGTATATTGTTGACCTACAAAAGAAAGAGCTATCTAAGCTCGGAATTTCAAGGAGCATATAATGCCGTCTGTATATTTACCAGTAGGTTCTTTAATTTACTTTGATACCTCAACAAATTCAACTCCAACATGGCAAAAGGTTAGTGAGCATAATCGTGCTCCAGCTAGAATTGATACTCTTAGAATTGAAAAGTCTCAAAGAATGGCAAACGGATTGCTAAGAAAATATTTTATTGATGATAAGAAAACACTAAGCGTATCTTGGAATATGCTTCCATCAAAATCAGATTTAACAGTAGATGGCGGCTGGGGAGCTGTAGATATTCAAGATTATTATGGTTCTGCAACAAAAGGACAAGGAGCTTTTAAAGTTAAGATAGTTTACGGCAAACAAATATCTGGACAGTCCCAAGTAGATAGATCAGAAGATTTTGTTGCAGTATTCACACAGTGCAGTTTTACAGTTGTTAAAAGAAACGTTAAAGGTAAAAACTCAGATCCAGCTCAAGAATTTTGGGATGTTTCATTAACTCTGGAAGAGGTATAAAATGATATCGGTAAATCAAAATGTTACTGATTCCTTTAAGAAAAATTATTCTATCAAGGTTCTTCCTGCAGCAACAATAGATATTAATTGTAATATGTTATTGTCATTTGATGATGACGATTTAACTGGAACACCATATGCGGTTATAGACGGCAAACAGCCATTCAAAAAGCTTTTCCCCCTAGATACTATTGTAAAGTCTTTTAGACCTTTAAAGTCTGGAATTAAATATGGAATCTCTGGAGATATTCCTGCATTTTCATGGACCAACCCAAGAGACGTAGACTATATTCCAAAGCTTCCAAATGGCACTCTTATCACATACAGAACATATTATCCGTCTAAAGATATATATTATAAGTATTTTATTAGCCCAGTAAATACAAACATTTCAACATCGATCAGATATTATACAAGCTCATCACCAGTAAGCGAAAAAAATAAAAAGGTTCCTTGTAATAAAATTGTTTTTAAGTTTGAATTAGCACACTCAACACCGTCTTCATGGTCAGTCCTATTAGATGGATCAGATATATCTGCCTCATTAAGCAAAACAGTTCCTTCTACTGGTGTTGTAGAATTGTACTATAATGGAACTTCATGGAGTAGAAACGAATCTGATTTAAACATGAATGCAAGTGTTATGGTTAGCACACTAGGTTTAACAGCAACTAATCCTGGAACAGTCTCTAGTCCTAAATATCTTGCAGTAATAGAGCTGGCCCCACATTGGGTAAAAGATTTAACACCAAACATTGTAACTCTTAATACAAGAAAAGAAACATCATCTAGTAGCGAAGACATTCTTCCAGTTGGTAATTTGACAGCAAACTCCATTGAGCTGTCTTTAAATGGTTTCAATCAGGTTGAATCTATTTTTAAAACATATAAAAAATATGATTCTTTTGAAATGGATACTGATTTTATTTATTTTGTAAAGCATGCTGAGGTTTCTGCTTATTATAAAATATATCATACAAGCGGAGATCTTGAAGACTCTTTTGGGAAATACTACAAGGTTCCGCAGGGAATATTTATGCTGGATAATTGGGCAATAACAGAATACGGAGAAGCAGAAGTTTTTGGATTAGATTATTCAAAAATTTTACAAGAAACAATATGTCCAGATATTGTCTGTGACGGATATTCAGCGGTAGCTATTATCAGAAGAATATTAGACTCTGTAGGATTTACAAACTATAATTTTAATTACACAACAAACGATCAGTCGATCATTACTCCAGACTATTGGTGGAGCGATAGCACACAAACAGTTTGGTCTGTTCTTCAAGAAATTTGTAGAGACACTCAAATGTCTGCTTCTGTAGATCATAACAATGTCCTGCAGTTTTACAGCAGAGACTATATGTTTAGCTCTTCAAGACAAACAGGGTGGAGTTTTTATAATGAGACATTACCAGATGGAACTTTGCCTAATATAGTTAGCATGAATATTAAAGAATTGCCTTCTGTAAATCAAGTAAGAGTTCTATATAGTAGCGCATACATAACAACATATGAACAGTCTGCAAAAGAACTAGTTTCTGTAGACAGCACATCCTTAACGTCAGCTTCTTTAACAGCCACCCTTCCAGTAGCAAGCAATACAAATAAGGCTTCTTGGACTGAAGCTCAAAAATGGATTAGCGTAAAGCCAGTTTATGTAATTCAAAAACAACTTTCTGACATTGGTGTCATAGGACAATTTTCTGGATACCTTTTAGTTAATTCTGAAATTATTGAATATGATGCAATTGAGTATGAATACACAACAAAGATAAATGATACTATTGATGGTCAGTCATATTTAGCTGGACAAAAGGTTAAGGTTGCTATTACTGGTCCTACCGATATTGCAAAATATAGAGGCAAAGCCGAAACTGTTCAAGACTCTACAGGAGCAAATAGTATTCTTGCTTTTGCGTCAACAAATAGATACAGAATTAAAACAAGAGGAGCATTTGGAACAAAACCAGAGACACACAGTGCAAATATTAATTACGATAAAAATGGCTGGGTTGGCTGGAAAGATACTGAATGGAGAAGCAAATGAGTATATCAAAAGTTCAGTTTGAATTAGATACAAGCAATATATCTGCTGGCGCAACAAGCGTTCCTGGAACCCTAACACTTGTTGGTCAGGGAACAGACGCATCCTTTAATGGATTTATAACTCCTACCGCAAGCAATTATAATACACCACCAGCCGATCCTATCTCTGGGAATCTTGATAGTTCTAAAGAGGGCACTATTGTTTTCACTTCTTTACAGGTAAACAAGCCTTATTATGTAAAGGTAAGAACATATCCTCTTGCAGGACAAAGCGGTACAGCAGGAGGCTACAGGTATTTTAGATTTACTGTTCCTAAGATTACAGATGATATGCTTGCTCAAAAGAATACAGCAGGAGAGAAAAAAGAAGAAGAGGGTGGAACAACATCAGTAGCTTTAAATAAAGAAATTCTTATTAGCCAGTCTTTGTTACAAATATCCACAGATGCAAATAAACCTAATACATTGTCATCTGCAGTAAAAGATACTGGAATTGATGTTTCTGGATCACTTCCAGCCTACTATGCTTTTGGAACAACATTATTTTTTGACTCTAAGAATTTAACTTCTAAGCAAGGCGGAGGAATTGGATTTTTTGTAAATGGAGCTTCTGAAACTGGATATTTTATTTCAATTAAAACATCAGAGTCGGCATCAAATTTTGGAGACGAATTTAAAATATTAAAGGTTAAAGGCGGAGTAATTCAACAGTTGCCAGACAGCCAATCACTAACAACCAATAACAATGTCGGTGCAGCAGTAGGCATACTTCCAGGAACAAGTTATAAAATTGATGTTATTGTAAAAACTACTTTATCTTCAACTGAAATAAAGGCTTACATAAACGGATTTTTAGTTACAGCTAAAGATACATCTTCTATTTTGCCAAGAACATCTAAGGTGTCTTTGTTTGCAAATCTTGGAACTATATATTTTGATTACGTTTATGCTATGCCAATCAAGCAGTCAGAATATGAAATTGGTGGACGAGATTCTATTTACAACAATCAAATGTCTTTGGTTACAACGGCTCTTGCATACGGAGACATATTCGTTTCTGATCTACAAGATGTTAATTCTTCCACAACAACAAAATATGTAGAAGAGTTTGGACCAGTAGCTAGAGAAATTAGATATGTGAAAAGAAGGTATGAAAGAACTCCATCTTTTCCTAAATTTACTTTTCAAAATCTAAATAAAGGAGTTAACGTTCTTGCATCTAGAATGTCTTCATTTGACGCAGAACTTTATTTAATAAATAATTCTGGAGTTTCTAACTCTATTTCTTCTGACGCTGGAACTCAAATTAGCGTTGTTGGAAATAACTTAGTTAAAAGCGATGAAATTGTTTATATGGATGAAGACACTGATAAGTTTGGAGCACAGGAGCCTATAACATTTAGCTCTTCATGGATACAAAAAATATCAGATGCAGCTGCGCTATCTTCTTTTATAAAGAGCCAGTGGACAAAAGATCAGAGAGTTGTTCAGCTAGAAACATTTGGAAATCCAATGCTAGAGGTATCAGATATCATAACAGTAAAATATCCATATCATAATTTGGCTGGAACTGAGAAGTTTATTGTAACTGATATTAATCATTCTTGGCAAGATGGGCTGGTGACTCAAATAACCGCTAGATCAATTTTTAGTTGATAAATGGTATAATCAAAATATGGTAACAAAAACAACAGACAAAAAGGTATCAAGCAACCAGGTAGACCAGTCTCCTAGTATGTTTGGTTTTGTTGGAGATGCCAAGTCTCTAGCTATTGATCCAGCCAGCATTAGGCTTGTTGCTGCTACAAAAGGACCTATTGTTGGTGCTTTGTCTTCTGGGTCTACTACATTTTCTACGGGATTTATCGTCGGTGCCTCAGAAGAGACCAATGTTGATGAATCAATTGCAGCGTTGTTGCCAAAACTAGAAGACATATCAATCAAATCAATGGTGCTAGATTACAGTACAAATCCAGTATCTGTTAAATTAATTTTAAAAATAAAAAATTCTACTGGGTATCCAGTAAAAGGAATATCTGGGAGGATACCTAAGAAATGATTACAAAGTTTGGAAAAAGATTTATAGCTTCCTATTTAGCTGGTATGGTTCCGTTTCCAAGACAGGATATTGCCATAGGTATTGCAAGTGGGACAGACTATGCAGAGTCAGACAACAATACTAGACTTGGCTTTGAGTTTTATAGGCTACCAGCAACATTTGGAAGCATAGACATTCAAACAGACGGAGGGGGCAATAGCACATATGCTGTTGTTTATAAGGCAACACTTCCTCAAGATATTGCGGGAACGGTAAAAGAAATTGGTCTTTACCCAGGATCTAGAATATCTACAAACAACTTTGATAGCAAGTATATCTCTGATTTTGAAAATAACCTAATATGGTTTAATTCAACAAACCAAAACCCATCTTTAGTAGCATATAGCGCAGACACACCAGAGTATCCAGTACCAAGGATTGGTTCATCTGTAATCATGATTGATGTTTTGGCATCAACAACAGAAGAATATATTGCACAGATTATTCCATTTGATATTTCTGGTTATTCAGCAAATGATTCTCTTACAATAGCTTATAAGAAAGATGACACCAATCTTTCATCAATTAAGGTTAAGCTATATACATCTGATACATCTTATTACATGGCAACATTTACTGCCAGCGGAGCAGCAGGAGAAAAGATTCAGCAACTTAATATTTCACAGCTAACGTCTCACAATAATCCTGCTACAAATATAATTAAAGTAGGTATTCAGATTACAGCAGATGCAGCTGGAGATACCGTTGTGTATCTTGATGGATTAAGAATTAATGACGAAGACACATTTGACCCTATCTTTGGACTTATTGCAAGAGATGTTTTGGCTACTCCTCTTGAGAAAAAAGCAGGTAAGCCAGTAGATATTGAATACAGGATTGGATTAACATTCTAATGGCAGGTCCAGCAGATTTAAATATTAGTGGAAAAGTAGATCCTTCAAACAAGGATTACTTTGACATTACTATAAATCCGCTAAAGCTTGTTACAGATTATAACTTTCAATTTCAATGGATATTTGAAGATAAAAAACTAAACGAAAAAGTTGGAGACAACTGGTCAAATGTTTTTAAGGTTACTACAATTGGTGACTCTATTAACAAGCCACAGTTTAGACAAGCTGACCTAGACTATACAACAAATACTCTTTTAGTTTCCTGGACAGGAAAAGATTATCTTGGCGCAGACTATAAAAATAATTTACAAAGAATTGATATATGGGCAAAAGGTGGCAGTTTTGGTGCTGCGTATAAAGTTGTTGGGTCTTTTTCAAAAGCTGGAACTCAAACTATTACAGCTCAAGCAGGACAGTATTGGGTAAAGCTACAGGCTGTTTCAAATTCTGGCGGAGTTTCACAATATAGCGATGAGCAAACAATTATTACAGAAAGTCCAATAGTTGTAGATAATGTTCCTCCAGAAAATCCTACAGGATTTACAGCAACAGTTGGAGTAGATCCAAATGATTTAACTGGGTTTAGCGCCTACGCAACATTTTCTTGGGCTCATGCCGCAAATGCAGCAACTAATGGAACAAGAGGATATAGATTAAGATGGACGTACGATACAGCAAACCCTATTTATGAATATGCTTTTGTTAATTATCCAAACAACTCCTATACAGCAACTGGATTAATACCTAATGTTCAATACACATATCAGGTAGCATCAGTAGATCAATTTAATAATACTCAAGATTATTATACTGGTGGAACATTTACTGCAACTGATCCAACAAATCCTGATGGTTGGGCAAGACTGAAGTCATATATTTCTATTGGTGGATCAACTGGAGACTTATTTAAATTTGGTACTGGAATAGCAAGCTCTATTAATACAAGCTTAACAACAACACCAACTTTAACTTCTGGAAACTATAACGGAATTATTTTAAATAAAACTGGTAACAATAATAACTATTGGCTCACCACAGGACAATTTAGAGTCGGTGGAAATACTCAATTTATGTATTGGGATGGAACTAATCTTTCTATAACTGGTGATCTTGGAGTTGGCGGCGGAGCAACAATTGCTGGAAACCTATTTATGAAAACAACGGGCGCTTCAATATATTCTGGATCAATAACTTCTGGAAGCTTAACTGATGGAGTAGCTGGCTACATATTAAATAATGATGGCCTACTCGTACAGAACAATGCAACTCAAGCAAGTGGAAATAGAAAGTATGTAAGAATTGATCCAGCAACAGGAAGCCTATTTGCTAATAATGCTCAAATTACAGGAACATTAATTATTACAGGTGGCTCTACTAAAACTGCAATTGATGATGCAGCCGCAGCAGCCGCACAAGCAGCGATTGATGCGGCCAATGCTGCCGCTGACGCAGCAGATGCAGCACAAGATGCTTTAAGTGCTTATAATCTTGCATTTGGTAAAAACAAAAGTACTTATGGTGGAACAGCTCCAACAAACCCAATAGCAGGAGACATATGGTTTGATACATCAGTAAATTATTGGAAAGTTTATAATAATGGTCAATGGACAAGAGCAAAGGATGCAGATATCACTGCGGTTGAAACATCATTAAGTGGTAAGTTAGATACAAGTCTTTATAGCAAAACAGAAATTATTAAAAAAATAAATGCAAATAATAATGGTGCTGGAATTGAAGGTAGTGTTATTTTTGGTAGTGCAATTATTTCAAATAATGTTGCTGCTGGTGAAAGAGGAATTAGAGGTGGAACATTTACTGCTGCAGGATCAATATATGATTTAGATAACGGAACTATATCTACTCCAAACTTTAGAATTGATAGCAGTGGCGCAGCATTTTTTAAAGGAGCAATTCAGTCGGGATCAACTATTACTGGATCGGATGTTAGCACATCTGGAAACGGATTGGGCTCTATCAAGCTAAATGGATCAAACAATCAACTTGAGTTTTATGGATCTTCTGGGTCTGTAGTAGGAAGAGCTTTTGTTTATGCCTCAAATGAAGTTATTGTTGCATCTGGAAGCGGAGGAGTTTATGGAGGATATCCTTCAAGCGCTGGAATGCTGAGTCTTTATAATGGCGGTGCTGGTCTTTTTGTAACTAATTCAAATGGAGTTAATATAGGAGGCTTAACACTAGACTCTAGCTCTTTATATTTTAGTGGGCTTACCGTTCAAACAATCTATGGCTCTCCTATTGGAACTGGAAACTATTACATGAGAAATATTGGAATGGGAACGGGCTCAAAATCAGCTTCAGACACAGACGGATATCGTGGAGACGTCTGGATACAATATAGCTAGGATATAAAATGTCAGATATATTTGTTAAAACTTCTGGACTTGGATCAACTGGTTGGAGAAAAGCAGCAAGCATTTTTGTTAAAACTGCTGGCTTAGGGTCTACTGGATGGAGATCAGCAGTTGGTGTATGGATAAGAAATGCAACACAATGGCTAAAGGTTTGGCCATTGTCTGGAGTTTTTGCTACTCGTGTACCGTATATTGGAACTTCTTCGGGAACAGTTTATGCAGATAGGTTAACATCATCAAATGTTATAAGAATCGGAACGTCTTATGTTGGTAACAATGCTCTTTGGGATGCAAATGGATGGACTATAACGGGATACAGCTATCAGTGGAACTATTATCTTGGATCAGATAGATCTATTTATGCAGACCCAGTAGCAACACTAAGAAGCGGAACTGGTTCTGGATGGACGACATCTTCTGGTCAAGATACACTTCCTACAAGCATATGGAATTCAACTAATTCTACTAATGCAGATGAAACATATATTGGATTCAGAGTAACCGCCACAGCTTCAAATACTACATATAATGGAGTTTCTGAGTCTACAAGAATAAAGGTTGTAAGAAGACCGCCTGTAAACTTAACAACGTCTTTATCAAATTATTCAACACCAACCGTAGGAACGTCAATAACTTATTCTTCTACATGGGATACTGCAGAAGCATACAAAGCTAATTCAAGCAGAACAACTATTCAGTGGTATAGAAATTCTACTAATTCTACAACTGGAGGGACTGCTGCAACGGGAACTGGAAATCTAACAGCAACATATACTCCCAACGCAGATGATGTTGGAAAGTACTTGTATGTTGTAGAAACTAGATATAATTCTGGAACAGACTATGATTATGGACTTGTTACTGGAGTTGAAGCAACAGCTATCACAACTGCAACGGTAGCAAACATTAATTATCAGGCAACTGGAAATCAAAGAAGAGTTCAATTGCCAGCTCCATTTACTCAAGGAACACCAGTTTATGTTTCAACAAATGGTTTTGTAAACTGGGGCGGAACAGATCCTGCAGGAGCCATATCCTTACCAGATTCTGGAACTACACTAGCGCCTCTAGGTGGAGACCTAAGACAAGGTCAAAATACAGGAAATGGAACTAATACATCTACTGGTGGACTATGGATATATTCTGATATATCTAACTTCTATATTAGATGGGAAGGAAATTATTATACAGATGCTGCACAGCTTGCTGAGTATCAAATAAAATTTTATTGGAATCAATCTTATGCAGATGTTTATTTTATAAATAATAGCTTGACATCTATTACTCCAAATACAATAGCAGTAAAAAACAACGCAAATACATATAAAACTTGGGAAGAGTCAACAGCACAATCATCAAGCTTAATATCTACATCTGTAATGACAAAATTAACAGAACAAGACGGCGTAGATGATAGTAGAACTTTAATTGGGGTAACTCCTGGAAATATAACAAATGTTCAAAATTATAATTTTGCTACAGGAATTTCTCATTTATTCCTTACTACTGGTACAAATACAGATACTGTAAAGTATAAATTTGCAGCAACTGTTTCAGGAGGGTATCAAACTTCTGAATATACTCAAACTGTTGCAAGCAGTACAGCTTATAAATTTACAGACAATTTATTATCACTTTTTACATTAAGAACTTTTCCAAATGATACATATAGCCCTTCAACAACATATTTTTCAGGAAACACAGTCTATTATATTGGTAATTTTTATTCTGCAAAATTTGTTAATAATAATATTGGTTTTAGCGGACAAGTTCCAACCAACACTGTTTACTGGACCAAAATAGGAACAACTAGCTTTCAAGCTGGAGACTATGTTCTTTATAATGGAATATACTATTTTGCTAAGCCACTAGCATCATTTGATGGATTTTATCCAACAAATACAACATATTGGACATCTGTGTATATGCCGTTACAAGTAACAGTAACACCGTATAATGGATCCGTATCTGGATCACCAGTCACGTACTCCTCTTCAATATTTATTAATCCTAATGGAGCAAGTGATCCTCTTTCAATAAGTGCTGGCCCAACATTTTCTGGAGTAACTGCTTCTCAAATTACCGCATCTTATACTACATCAGTTTATACAAATAGAGTCGTTATTGATGTTACAAAGGGATCACCACAAACAAGTATTTCTGGATATCCTTATACAAAATCTGTTACTGGTGCAACTCAGTATACAGAAACACCAACAGGATTGTCTTCTGGAACAACTCATTATTTTTATTTTACTCCAAGATTTTTATACGATATAAACTATCCAACAGTTTTTCATGATGGATCTCAAGCAACGGGAAATAGAGATACGCTTTCGTTGTATACTGTTACATTTAATGCTAATGGTGGAACTGGATCTGCAAATCCAACATCTGTAACACAAACAACAGCTGGAGGAACTGTAACTTTAGCTGCACAAGGTACATTGTCAAGAACAAACTTTACTTTTGGAGGTTGGAATACAGCAGCAGATGGGAGCGGAACTAACTATAATGCCTCTACTTCCTATACACCAGCATCAAATATAACTCTTTATGCAAAATGGAATTCTTCAACATATTCTGTTAGCTATAATGCTGGAACAGCAACTAGCGGTACAGCCCCAGCAAGTCAAACAAAAACAGCAGGAGTTAATTTAACTTTAAGAACAAATACTGGAAGCTTAGCAAGAACTGGATACACTTATGCTGGCTGGGACACAGCATCGGACGGAAGCGGAACAGATTATGATTCTGGAGGAACATACAGTACAGATGCCGATGTAACACTTTATCCTAGATTTACAATAAATACATATACTGTTTCTTACGATAAGAATACTACAGATACAGTAGGGAGTATGCCTACTAGCCAAACTAAAACTTATGGAGTTAATTTAACTTTAAGCTCAAATACTCCTACAAGAACTGGATATACATTTGATGGCTGGGCAACTTCAAGTACTGGAGCTGTTGCATATGCTGCTGGTGCAACCTATAGCACAAATGCTGATTTGTCTCTTTTTGCAAAATGGACAGCCGTATCAACATCATATACAGTTACGTTTAAGGCAAATGGAGGAAGTGGAGCAGACTATACTCAAACAGCAAGCACTACAACCAACTTAACTGCGAATACATTTACAAGAGCAGACACATTTGTAACCCCATCATTTACTGGAAGCTTGCCAGGATGGACTGCGGGAACAAACTTTCAAAGAACAGCTTCAACTATTAGATATGGTTGGAATAACGGAACTCAAACTTGGTCTGGCACAATTAATGACTACAATTTTGCTGGTTGGAATACTGCTGCAAATGGTTCTGGCACCTCATATTCTAACGGCGCTAGTTATTCATTTACAGCAAATTTAACTTTATATGCACAATGGACTACATCAAGAAGAGCAAGAGGCTTCAACTGGCAGGTCAGAAATGCTAATAACACATTAAGTACAAGCATAGTTAATTCTGGGTTTAAATCTTATACTACCGTATTAGATACACGTATTACTGTTAATAGTACTAACTACCCATACTTACTGTATTCTGGAGGAACATCCCCAGATATTACATATAGCGCAAATGCAAGATACGGTAGAATTCAGCTTTACCAATTTGGAACTGATGGAAATGAGTACAACTCTTCCTGGACAGGAAACATTTAAAATGGTACAATCATACAAAAGAGGAGAATATAATGGAAAGCTTAGAGCTAACAAATGAAGAAAAAGTTTATATTGTAAGTTCAAAAATTAAGTTTTTGAATGAGGCTATATATAATTATACAATAGATCTGGAAATGTTTGCCCTTGAACAAGGCGTAGACCCAGAGAGAGAGCCTGTGGTTCAAACCAGACAGTATAAAGAAAATGCAATTTTAAAAAAGGCAGCCCTTCAGTCTGTTTTAGATGACCTATTGTCAAATAACTAAATTTTTGATACAATACATAAGGAGGAAATATGAGCACACTAACAAAAAGCGATAAGCTACAACTAATTGATTCTAGAATGAGAAACCTAGAGTACAAGAAGTATGGTCTTGAATTGGACATAATTGTAGAAAACGCAAAGTCAGAGCCAGTAGCAGAATCGATTACTGTCATCAATGAAAGTATTGCAGAAATTGATGATCAAATTACAGCGCTTAATTCTGAGCTTGCTGTTGTTAACGCATTAACAGAATAGGCATAATATGGCAGACAGATCTGAATTAATTATTACCGCCCTGCAACAACGCATTGGAGAATTAGTTTCAAACTATGAAACCCAAATTGCTGTTTTGAGGGCGGAAATAACAAATCTAATTAATGAGAGGGAAGAGAAAAACAATGCTGTTCAAGAATACGAAGAGCATTTAAATAATCTAACTAATTAAATATGAGTAAATTAAATTTAACATTTGATCCAGGAGCTCCATTAGATGCAACTAAACTAATGCAATTGGTAAATGCTATATCTGAGCTAGAGGCTAACACCTTTCAACTTTCTACAAGCGTAGATGCTTTATCAAACCAAACTGTTGCAAAGAGAATGATCTCAGGCTCAACTGCCCCTCAAAGAATTACTGTTGGAGGTTCAGCGGTTCCTATTACCGTATCATTTAGCCCACAACAGTTATCTACAGCACCATCTGCAATCCTCGTAACACTAGAGTCAAGCAGTTCAAATGTAGATTTATCTTATTATATTAAAGGCAATAGCGCTAACCAATCTGGATTTACTTTAATGTTAAGTCGTGTGGCTGGAGTTTCCTCAGATAATAAGACAACAACCTCGTCAGCAACATACGAAAACGTAAAGGTTCATTACTTAGCCCTAGCAAAACTAGACGTATAGTATTGACAATCTATATCTATATGCTACAATTCCATGTAGCATCAAAGTCACGTACCCGTGACTTTTTTAATATAAGGAATTAAATGAGTAATGATTTAAAATGGATGTTGTCTTCGGATCAACAGTTTCCATATCAAGATGACAAGATGATCGAGCTTTGGTTTAAAGTAATGAAATGGTTTAAGCCAGACGTAGTAGATTATCTTGGCGATACAGACGACCAGGCTTGCTACAGCAAGTATACAGAGGGTCGCTCAGCAGAATTTTTAAACCTACACAAAACAGATAGCGCAGACTTAATTGTTCCTATGATGCGTAATGAAGCAAAGGGTGCAAGAGATTTCTATGCAAAGACCCGTGAAATGCTTCCAGACGCACAACTATTTTCTGCATTGGGAAATCATGATGTAAGAATCTTTGATTACATAGACAAGAAGCTCCCAGACTATGCAGCACAGGTAACTCCAGAGGCTCTATGGTCTTTAGATTCTCTAGGATATGAATATATTCATTATAACGAGTTGCCAAAGCGCCGTTTTGGAGATATCCACGTACATCATGGAATTTCAATTGCAGCAACAGGCTCAGTAAGAAAAGATATGGAAGACCTACAGGTATCTTTGATTCGTGGACACTCACATAGAATTGCATCGCACCTAGTCACATATGAGTTAAGAAATAATGGCGAAGGTGAAACCCTTCGTGGATATGAGATTGGTCACATGTGCGATGAAAAGGGGCCAGGCATGAAGTATACACAGCACCATGATTGGCAAAAGGGATTTGCTATTGCTCATATTGTAAATGATTATCCACATATTCAAATGATCCATGTGGCTCCAGACTATTCTTGTGTAGTAGATGGTAAGGTGTTTAAGCTATGATGAAGTGCGATAGATGCTCAGGTAGAGTATTCATTGATCGTGTTTTTTCACAAAAATTACATATAGAATTATTTTGCATCCTTTGTGGAAGACGCTGGATGATCAACAGAGAAACAAATAGGTTTGGCAGATGGCTGTCTCAAAGAGAAGAAAACCACAAAAGAAGTTTCGGTATTTTTTCTTAAACGATAAAATACATAAAGTTCTTAGTTCTTCTAGAGCCAAAGACGAATTAATTGCTTGGTGCTACCCAGATAAAAAAAGAGTTTTGTATTCATATTCTTTAGTTAATAAAAATATGGGAAAAGCTTTTACAATTACTGAAGCTGCCAAGATGCTCAACAAGCATAAGATTACTTTAGAGGATTATATTCTTGAAGGAAAAGTAAGAGCTCCACAAAAGATATATCCGATAGGAGATCCAGAAAATAAAAACTGGTCTAAGTACATGTTGTCAGAATCGGACATTTTGGACATACACGAACATATATTAGAATCTGGACATTCGAAAGAAGTACCTTCAAAAAATGAATTATTAGCTCTTCTCAAACACAACATTATATTGTATACTAAGACCGATTCGGGATTCGTACCAGTATGGAAGGCGGAAGAGTGAGTGGTAGAGTTGTGATATGCGATATATGCAAAAAAGAAATAGAGTTGCGCTGGGGCATCTTTGGGCATGACACCCTAAATAGACACAAGAAGGAGCATAAGTAATGTCAGAGACTAAGGTTAAAGTAGATCTTTCTTTTACTCGTAATTTAGGAAACTATGAAAGCATCAAGATTGGTGTTGGAGTAGAAGACTTTGTTCGTGATGGAGAAAATGTAGACTCTGCAACTGAGAGAGTTTATGAGTTTGTTGAAAGCAAACTTATTGAAAAAACTCGTGAAGTAGAAGAAGAGCTCCGTGGCAAATAATCAAGCACCATATATTTTACTTGGCATATATGAATCCTTATATAAGGATAAGTATGGTCACAAGCCATCTCTAAATAAATATCGTGAGAAGTGGGCTATGCAAGATGTCATTGATAGTGTAGGATATGAACGTGCTAGAGAGCTGATAGAATATTACTTTCAAACATCAAAAGAGAAGCACCCACTGCAGTTCTTCTACTATAATTTTGATAGGATAGACCAGCTAAAAAAAGAAATTGATAAAGACAGACTTAATAGAAATAATTTATTAAAGGCTACAAAAGATTTGGTGGAGAGCGAAAATGAACACTGAGGCTACGATTATATCAGCCGTATGTAAAAACAAAGATATCAGCACACTTCTTGCTGACAATGTTGATGAGCTTTTTACATCTCATAGAGATGTTTGGGAAGCTTTAAAGTCATACTACTATAAGTTCAAGGCTGTCCCAGATATCGGTGTGCTACAAGAAAGATTTAAGGACTTAGAAGTTGCTCCTAAGATCGATGCAGAGACGGGATACTATTTAGACAGACTAAAGAATGAGTACCTTACAGCCAGACTAAAGAATATTATTATTAAGGGTGGCTCAATGCTAAAAGAAGACGCTGCTGCAAGAGTATTGGCTTCTATGCAAAGCGAACTAGCTTCTCTAGGGAAGTATACAAATAACGTAAGAGACTTAGACATTACAGATATAGAGTCTGCTGCTAGACACATTGAGTCTGTTAAGAATAGATCGGCAGCAATGGGAGGCTCCCCAGGTATTATGACTGGATTCAAGGCCATCGATAAAGCTTACCCAACAGGAATGGCCCCAGGACATTTAATCGTTGCTATCGGTTGGCCAGGTCGTGGTAAAACTTGGTTTACATCTTATCTTGCATGTAAGGCATGGGAGCAAGGATTTAAGCCAATGATTATTTCCCTTGAGATGTCTCCAGAGAATATGCGTGATCGTATCTATACTATGTTAGGTTCAGGATTATTCCGTGCAAGCGATTTCTCTAAGGGTGATATTAATATAGATGATTTTAAATCTTGGAGTACAAAAAAGTTTGAAAACAAAAACGGTTTTATTCTTGTATCAAACGAAGGAAACACAGAGGTGTCACCTTCAGTTGTTCAGGGTAAAATTGACCAGCACAAGCCAGACCTTGTTATTCTAGACTATCACCAGTTGTTTAATGATAACAAGAGAAGCCACTCAGAAGTAGAGCGTAACCGTAATATTTCTCGTGAGTTTAAGTTGCTTGCTGTAGCAAACAATATTCCAATCATTGATATTACCGCTGCAACCGCAGACGATATTTCAGATCAAGACAATCCGCCAATGATGTCGCAGGTAGCTTGGTCAAAAGCTATTGAATACGATGCTGATATGGCCATGGCTATTCACAGATATCCAAATACAAATATGATTGAGGTGGTTAGCAGAAAGAATCGTCATGGACATGAGTTCAACTTCTATTTAGACTGGGATCTTAATAGAGGTATTATTAAAGAGATTTACGAGAATCCATTCCAGGATGACGCACAAAAGAATTAAAAGATTTCAAATTGAGGTGCAGTTTCAAGATAATTCTCAATTGATTAGCTTGAGGCCACAATATGAAAACCTTCTGACTCATGATATGAGATCAAAAGGATACATAAGGGTGCTTGACATAGATCCTGCTTTTTCGGTAGAATTTACAGGCGAGACATGGAAGTTCTTAATGACCTTGCATGGTATTTATATAGGAAAGAAGAAGGCGTGTATTTACGAGGGAATGTCGCAAAACAAACTCATCAAACGCAGTACTCCCAATCTCAAACCAAAAGTATCTTAAAAGAAATTGGTTTAAGTATTGCTGGTGAAACTGGTACTGAGTTTTCTTTCTACTGCCCTTTTCATAGAAATACGCATAGCGCAAGCTGCAGCATAAATAAAGAAACTGGTGCGTGGCTTTGTTTTAATCCTTCTTGTGGAGAATCTGGCACTTTACTTGAACTAGTAAAACGCATTACAGATAAAAATGATTTTCAAGCTCTAAGACTTATAGGTGCTAAAGAAGCAGAGGTCCTAGATAACTTTGACGAACTTCTAAAAGAAGTAATGGAAGACAAGCCAGAATTTGAAGAGTTTTCTCAGGAAAAGATAGATGAGCTATACAACTATTTAGGTTCTTCTGAAGAGGCAAAGGAATACTTTAAGTCTCGTGGAATTAATGAGGAATCAATGCATCACTTTAAGCTTGGGTATTCTCCGAAACAAAACATGGTGGTTGTCCCAGTGCACAGCCCAGACGGATTACCAGTAGGAATAGTTGGAAGATCAATATCTGAAAAAAGATTTAAGAATAGCAACAGCCTTCCTAGAAGAAAAACTATGTTTAATATTCATAGGGCTAAGCGCATGGGAGATAAAGTTATTATTGTAGAGTCAACATTTGATGCAATTAGAATACATCAGGCTGGCTTTCCAAATGTTGTTGCTACTCTGGGTGGCCACATATCTCCAGAAAATATATTATTATTAAATAAATACTTTAATACTATTACTATAATGACAGATTCTGATGTGGCTGGAAGAGACTTAGGTCTGCATATTGCCAACAAATTAAGAATGAAAAACATCTTGTGGGCTTCGTATGAATATGATAAGATATATCCACATGATGCAAAAGATGCAGGCGATATGACTGATGAAGAGATTAAAGCTTGTATAAAAAATGCGGTGTCCGATATTGAATACCGCTCTTGGAAATGATATAATAGGAAGACAGACGGATCTATACCGTCAAATATACTAAGGAGAATATATAATGGGTATCGTAAAAGGATTGAAAGATCTAAATAAGGTAATGGATAAGCCACAGTCATCAGGTGGCGAAGGTAGCAAGGCTCGTTGGGTCAAGCTAGAAGACGGGGAAAGCGTAAAGATTCGTTTCCTACAGGAGTTAGATCCAGACTCACCAAATTATAACGAAAAGAATGGCCTAGGATTTATTGCAGTAGAACATACAAATCCAAAGGATTATCGCCGTAAGGCTCTATGCTCAATGGATGACCAAGGAAAGTGTTTTGGTTGTGAGCAACATCGTAAGGACTATAAGGCAGGATGGAAAGGTCGTTCACGACTATACATGAACGTATTGGTTGATGACGGCAAGGAAGATCCATATGTCGCAATTCTCTCACAGGGTTCAAGTGGTAAGACAGTAACACCAACACTCATTGAATACGCTGGAGAAATGGGTTCAATTACAAATCTAATGTGGCGTATTAAGCGCACAGGAACAAAAACAGATACAAGCTATACAATTATTCCACTAGCAAAGGATGAAACTCCTTTTGATTATTCATCATTGGAGCTCTATAAGCTAGAAGAAACTGCCGTACGTGATTTGCCGTACACAGACCAAGAAGACTTCTTCTTTGGTGAAGAGTCAAAGTCAGAGGATTCAGCAGCCTCAAGCAGCATGGATTGGTAAAAAAGATGGGGACGGCATCTTGCCGTCCCCTACTTTATTTGATAGTATAGGCGGATGTTAAGTTTAGAGATACTAGACCCATTTGATACATTTGTATCAAAAAAATATAATAATAAACCAGGTTATGGTTATAATTTCTTTACAAAAGAATGGACATATAATTGCAGCTCATGCGGTGAAGATTTAGATGCTCCAAATAGAAAAACAATGACAAAGATTAGACTTTATCATACAAGAAACGAATGCTTAGGCGGATATTAATGAGCTTTACACACTTACACGTTCATTCATACTATTCATTAATGGATGGACTAAATTCGCCTGCAGAGCTTGCACAAGCAGCCAAAGATGCTGGGCAGGTGGCTATTGCTGTTACGGATCATGGTACGCTGTCATCTCACCGTGAAATGCAAATTGCATGTAAAGAAATTGGAATAAAACCAATCCTTGGAGTAGAAGCATACATATCTCCAACCGATAGATTTGATAGATCATCATCAACAGATAAAAGCATTCAGGCCTACAACCACATTATTTTGTTAGCAAAGAACCAAAAGGGTTTAGATAATATTCATGCTCTTCAAGAGATTGCTTGGAACGAAGGCTTTTACCACAAGCCACGTATTGACAGAGAGGTATTAAAAGAATATGCGGAAGGTATTATTGTTCTTAGCGGATGCCTTAATGGACTTATTAGTAAGTGCATCGAAAAGGGCGAACTGGGAGAAGCAAAGCTCATACTCAAAGATTTTAAGCAAACTTTTCAAGAAGACTTTTATGTGGAAGTACAGTCTCATAATCCGTCAGAAACAAACGCAAAGCTTTTGGAGTTGGCTGACGAACTCAAGATAAAGGCGGTGGCAACAGGAGATGCTCATTTTGCCAAAGGTGAAGACAAAGTATTAGAAGAGGCTATGCTTATCCTTTCTACAAATCCAAAGGTAGATAAAGAAGCAGACTTCGACATGTCACGTCAGATGAAAGGCATGTTAGATAGATTTAATTATTTGTATCCTGAACGTAGAATTTCATTTCAAGACTATAATTTGTTTATTCAAACACGTCAAGAAATTGAGTCGGACTTTAAAAAGGCTGGAATAAATAGAACAGATATATTTGATAATACAATGGAGATAGCCTCTAAAATTGGAGAATACGAGTTTCACCAAGGTCTAGATCTTCTCCCAGTACCTAAGACCAATGCTGATAAGAAACTGGCTGAGATGGCCTCTGAAGGCCTTAAACGCCTAGGTCTATCAGAGGATAAGGTCTATGTTGATAGGCTAGAAGAAGAATTAAAAGTAATTAAAGATAAGAAATTTGCATCATATTTTCTTGTAGTTGCTGACATGATTAACTGGGCAAAGGACCAAGGAATACTAGTTGGTCCTGGCCGTGGTTCTGCTGCGGGATCGTTAGTATGCTATGCCCTTGGAATTACAGATGTTGATCCAATTAAGTATGACCTATTGTTCTTCCGCTTCATTAACCCAGAACGTAATGACTTTCCAGATATTGATACAGACTTTGAAGATCGTCGTCGTAAAGAGGTTAAGGAATATCTTAAGAAAAAGTTTAAGCACGTTGCATCTATTTCTACATTTACTTATTTTAAAGATAAGGGAGTCATTCGTGATGCTGCTCGTGTATTCATGGTTCCTCTTGGAGAAGTAAATAAAGCTTTGAAGTCTGTTGATACATTTGAGGATTATTTAGATTCACCAAACACAAAAGAGTTTAGAGCAAAGTACCCAGAGGTAACTTGGCTTGCAGAAAGACTACGTGGAAAGATTAGAAGCGTGGGTGTTCATGCTGCTGGTGTCGTAGTGGCAAAAGATGATATTAGAAAATATGCTCCTATTGAGTCTCGTGAAGACGCACAGGACAAGGTCTCTGGTCGCATTCCAGTTGTTGCATACGACATGGATACTGTTGCAGACATTGGCTTGATTAAGCTTGATGCTCTTGGGCTTAAAACGCTTTCAGTTTTGTCAGACACAGTTAAGTCTATTAAAGATAGAACTGGTAAAAACATTAAGCTATCAGAAATTCCTTTGGACGATGATTCTGTTTACAAAACTTTGAGCGAAGGATATACAAAGGGAGTATTTCAAGCAGAAGCAACTCCTTACACAAACTTGCTTATTAAAATGGGAGTTAGCTCGTTTGAAGATCTAGCAGCATCAAATGCACTGGTCAGACCAGGGGCTATGAATACTGTTGGTGCTTCATACATCGCAAGAAAAAATGGTCAAGAGGCTGTTTCTTACGTGCATCCAATCATGAAGCCTTTTACTGAGAATACATATGGTGTTATTATATATCAAGAGCAGGTCATGCAGGCCTGCGTACACCTAGGAGGAATGACCTGGTCTGAGGCTGATAAGGTTCGTAAGATCATTGGTAAGAAAAAAGATGCAAAAGAATTCGACCAATTCAAAGATAAGTTTATTGCTGGGGCTTCAAAACACATTGCTAAGAAGCAAGCCGAAGCCCTCTGGCATACTTTTGAGGCTCACGCTGGGTATTCCTTTAATCGCTCTCATGCTGTTGCTTACTCCATTCTATCTTATTACACTGCTTGGTTTAAAAAGTATTATCCTCTTGAATTCATGTTCTCGATTCTTAAAAACGAAAATGACAAGGACGCCAGAACAGAATATTTAATTGAGGCAAAACGACTAGGCCTTAGAATAAAACTCCCACATGTAAATGAATCTGATATTTATTTTTCATTAAAGGGAGACTCGATTATATTTGGTCTTGCAGAAATTAAATTCATATCAGACAATATTGCAAACAAGATTCTGTCTAAGCGCCCATTTAAAGATTATGCTAACTTTATTGAAGTTGCTTCAAAAAAGGGTAGCGGAATAAATTCTAGAGCTGTATCAGCACTAAATGCAATTGGTGGAGCAGCATTTGAGGACAACCCAAGATCTGGTAATGAAAAAGATAATTACTACGAATATCTTGGCATTCCTGCGTTCAATCTAGAAGGAATTCCTCCAAGAATTAAAGCACAGTGTAGACCAATTGAAGACTTTGATGAGCTTGGTTCTTTTGTTATGTTTGGCATGGTTAAAAATATCAAGCGTGGAAATGGATGGGCAAGAGTAGAACTTGTAGACGAAACAGGTTCCATTGGGCTGTTTCATAATGAACAGACACAAATTGAAACTAACCAGATGTATTTTATTTTGGTTGGAGATAATCGTATTGCTAGGTATATTAAGGTTTCTGATATTGATCCAAGTAAAGCCGATTTGTTTGTAGACTATTTATATAGAAAAGAATATGACCTTGCGGAGGACGAGTACATTGTGGTAAACTTTACTCCGTATGTAACAAAGGCAGGTAAGACTATGAGCCATATTGTATTGTCTAATAGGAATAAAGAATTAAAGCGAGTTATTGCTTTCCCTGCTCTTTATAAGATTTCTCTTGCAAAAATGCGAGAAGGAATGGTTTGTAAATTAACATTGTCTGAATTAGATGATGGTACATTGATGGTAAAGGAAATAAAATGACAGAAGAATCAACACAAGAAATTGTTGTTGAGCCAGTCGGATATGACGTTAATGAAGTCCAGGCTGCTTTAACAGCAAGTAAAGTATTGGTTGCAATCCTAGAAACTCTAGGAGAGGTTAGAGTTTTAACAAAGACTGTTTTTGAAGCAACCAATAAAGATAAGGAATTAATTGTAGACTATGATGAGAATGGTCCTGCATTTATTTTTAGACTTCCAAAATCTGGAGAGCTAGACAACGGAACGGAAGCAGTAATTGAGCCAGCAAACGAATAGTTTGGTATCTGATTACGGGCTAGATGCCTTAGCCGCTGTACTGCACGAAACTGCCATAGAAAAAGGCTTCTGGGATGGAGAATATTCATATGACAAGATTGGTAACAAGCTTGCTCTCGTACATTCGGAAGTTACTGAGGTTCTGGAAGCTATCCGTAAAAGTCAGGGGTCTGAAAAAATTGTAGAAGAGATGGTAGATGTAATCATTCGACTACTAGATGTGTATGCAGCAATGCGTAACGCAGAAGATATTCATCATAGCTTAGATGAAATATTTCAATATAAAGTTAATGTAAATAAAGAAAGACCAAAGCTTCACGGGAACCTGTTTTAAATGCTATAATAGCAGAGAGAAGAAAGAAAAAAATGACAATAGTTATAGAAGAAATTTTAGGAAAACTAGATCCAAAAACAAGAGCAAGAGTAAAATCAGCACAAGATGTGCATGTACAAAAGCAGGAAACACCTAGCATTGGATTAAATTCTGCTTTGCGTGGTGGTCTTCCATATGGAAGGCAAGTACTTGTTTGGGGAAATAAATCTGCTGGTAAGTCTTCTTTCTGCTTGCAAATGATTGCAATGGCACAAAAAGAAGGAAAGACTTGTGCATGGATTGATGCAGAAGCTTCATACGATCCTAAGTGGGCAGAACAGCTTGGCGTCGACTCAGATAAACTTATTTACTCGCCAGCAAAAACAGTAAATGATATGGTGGATGTTGCCACAAAACTTATGGAAGCAGACGTAGACTTAATCGTAGTTGATTCAATTTCTGCATTGCTACCTGCAATTTATTTTGAAAAAGATGGTAATGAATTAAAGGATTTGCAAGATACAAAGCAAATCGGCGCCGAAGCAAAGGACATGACCCACGCAGTCAAGATGCTAAATTATGCAAACAAAAACACATTACTTGTTCTTATCTCACAACAAAGAAACCAATTCGGCTCTATGCATGCTTCCCACATCCCAACGGGAGGAATGGCAGTTAAGTTCTTCTCTACCACAGTTATCAAGCTCTGGTCTAGCGAGGCTGAGGCAAATGCTATTAAGTCTGGCGTTAAAGTCGGTGACAAGATTATTGAGCAAAGGGTCGGACGTCCAGTTAATTGGATTGTTGATTACAGTAAGGTATCCCCACCAAACCTTTCTGGTCAATACGACTTCTACTACCAAGGAGAAACGGTAGGAGTAGATAGAGTTGGAGAGGTCCTAGATGTTGCAGAAATGTATGGAATTATTGAAAAGGGTGGCGCATGGTATACAGTAAATGGAGAACGTTTTCAAGGACGTGCAAAGGCTGTCGCATATTTAAGAGAAAATCCAGATGTTGTAGACAGCTTAGTTGGAGAGATAAATGCCAAATCTTAATGAGTTTTTTCATAAGCCAGAAATAATTCGCAAAGCAGAACTAGAAAAAATTCATGGAATAAAGCCCTGCTCCAAATGCGATGAAGACGCACAGGAAGCATTCTGGGATCCAGTAACTTTAATACTTGCATGGGAATGCCCAAATGGCCACGCCAATCAGGTAAAGGTTAATTAATGTCTGAAAGGTCAGAGGCTAAAAGAGATGGAGCTAAACAACAAAAGAACAGCGGACGTGGTGATTATCAGAAGGGTGACGCTACGTGGAAATCTTTCGTGGTGGATTATAAAGAGTACGAAAAATCGATCTCTATATCGCAAAGTATTTGGTCTAAAGTTTGTACAGATACTTTTAAGGTTAGTAGGGATAAGTATCCTGTACTCAAACTCATCCTTGGCAAAGACAATAGCAAAACGAGGCTTGCAGTAATTGAATGGTCTTTACTGGAGCAATTAGTAGAGAAGTGGGAGAGCAATGATTAATTTTTTATCAGGGCTACTTTTAGGATTTATTATCGGATACCCATTAGGACTTTGGGCTATAGATTATACAAGGAGATTTAATGAGCGACAAGAACACTCTAGAACTGATCAGTGATATAACTGAATTTAATGACCTTCATGAATTTATGAAGGACGAGCAGCTAGATAGAGCAATGGCTATTGTCGTAAAGCTGCTAATGAACCCAGATGTGCCAGCTGCAAAAGCTCCACATCTAATTATAGAGCTTCAAGCAATGTCTACAAAGTTTTCTATGCTTGCTGCAGTATATTCAACTATTGCTAAAGATAAAGCAGGTACTGTTAATAATAACAAGAAGAATATATACTATTCAGCAAAGGAGTCGATTGACAAACTTGTAGACGCACTCAAGTATGTCGTTCGTTATAATGGCTAGAGATATTGTAAAGAATCTTAAATTTAAAAAGTATGATGGAAAGTTTGATGTAAAAGAATTTGCCAAGATGCTTGATGACGCATACCTTGCAACAAAACGAGCAGACGGTGATATGCAGAAGTATTCATTTAGTCCAAGTTCTTTTGGATACGGACAAGGTAATTGCCCTAGATACTGGTACATGGCGTTTAGCGGTGCTTATTTTATAGACAATAACGACGCACAGTCTGTTGCTAATATGGCTCACGGTACACAGGCACACGAACGAATCCAGGGAATGATTGAAAAAATGGGCGGCCCAGTATCAGATGTTGAAACCGAAATAGAGATTAAAAATGAGTACCCTCCTATTCGTGGCTTTATAGACCTAGTATTCAAATGGGACGGAAGTCCAGTAATTGGTGAAATTAAAACAGCTAAGCAAGAGGTATGGGATACAAGGCAAGCAGAAATGTCACCTTCAGCAAACCACATGCTACAGCTTCTTACATACATGAAGCTAAAAGAAATTGATGAGGCTTTCTTTTTATATGAAAATAAAAATACACAGGAGCTTTTACTTATACCAGTACAAATGAATGCTAAAAACAAAAAGATTATAGAAGATCTTTTTACTTGGTTATGCACTGTTTATGATAATTTTAAAGAAAACAATTTGCCAACAAGGCCATTCTTAAAGACATCTTACGCTTGCAAGAATTGCCCAGTTAGAAAAGAATGTTGGGCTGGAGACATTGGAGTTGTAGATATTGATCCGTACGAGGTCCAGAAGATATGATTTGTGCAAATACAGAATGCAACAAAGAGTTTGAACCAAAGACCCATAACCAAAAATATTGCACAGATGAATGCTGCAGAGTTGCTACAAATAAAAGAATCATGGATAAATACTATGAAAGAAAAGCAATTAGAAATGGTGCAGCCAGACCCTGCAAGAAATGCAAAGCCCAGCTAAGTAGATACAACAAATCTAATATTTGTTCTGTCTGTGAAAAAAGCTTAAGTATTGAAAACAGAAAAAAGATCATGGGGTTCTTAAATGAAATTGGGTGAGCTTGTTAAGACTAAGGCCAATAGAGTTTTAGGAATTGATGCTTCTACTAATTCTGTAGCTTTTTGCCTTATGGAAGGCGATAAGCCAATTAGATGGGGCAAGGTAGAATTTAATGGTGCTGATATATATGAAAAGATACACGATGCTAAGATAAAGATGCATGCTATGCTTCCACAACTTAAATCAGATTATATCGTAGTTGAAGGAGCGGTGTTTGTTAAATCAGCAGATGCTGTAATTAAACTATCATATGTGTACGGTGTCATAATTGCAGAGCTTATGTCTACTGGAGCAAAGGTTATGACTATCTCACCCACATCTTGGCAGGCACATATTGGCAATAAGAATCCTACTAAGATGGAAAAAGACAAGATAAGATTTGAAAATCCAGGTCATGCAGATTCCTGGTATAAATCTAAGTTGCGTGAAATGCGTAAGCAAAGAACTGTAGATTATTTTAACAATAAATATAATCTAGAATTAGATGATTTTGACGTAGCAGATGCATTCGGCATTGCTCATTATTCAAATACGGTGCTAACAGAACGATGAAGCTTTATCAAAGCCAGCCTTGGCTATATAGAAGGTATGTAGTTCAAAAGAAAACTGTCACAGAGATTGCGACAGAATGCAAGGTCTCTGCTATGACCATACAGAGGCATTTAGAGAAATTTGGATTAATTAAAAAATGAAAAGTTTTTGGGAAAGCGTTACTGCTAAAAACGCTGGAGATGCAATATTGACTGGCTATGCTGGAGAGTTTAAAGACATGCCAGTATATAATGAAGTTATATCTTTAACGAAAAGCTCTGAGGGTAATCAGCAATATGCCCTTGATTTTGGATGTGGTGTTGGAAGAAATACAGTTGCTTTATCTAAAGATTATTATAGAGTTATAGGATACGATCTTCCTAACATGTTGAGCCTAGTGCCAAAAGAAAACAAAGAAAGTAATATTATTTATGAATCAGAATGGGATAAGGTAAAAACAATTCAATATGATATGGTGCTGGCCAGCTTAGTATTCCAGCATATTCATGATGATGAATTGAATATGTATTTATCTGATCTGAAAACAAATAGATTAGTTTTACACAGTAGAACTTGGATGGACGATACTGGAACACAGGTATTGACAATAGTTGAAAAATATTTTAATATTGAGTCAATTGAATATACAAAAGATCCAAATGGAAATGAAAGCGATCATTTCATAGCCTTATTAAGGAGCAAAAATGCTTGAGCCAGTGTTTGGAGATTCAAAAGAATTTAGGTGTGAAGACCTATACTTGCTTACAGTTGGAACAGAAGCAGGTAAAGAGATACTTGCAACCTGTCATGAAATTGCACATATGCTGGTTAAAAAGAATATTGCCTACGGCAATTCAGCCCTAGACCCTGTGCGTATATTTTCTAAGGCGGGGCCAAGAGAACAGCTTCATGTCCGTATTGATGACAAATTAAATAGACTTATGAAGGGCACAGATTATCCAGGAGATAATGATATTGATGATCTAATTGGATATTTGGTATTGCTCAAAATAGCCAAGTCCCAATCCTAGTCAACTAAAACGTGGTATAATCTAAGTATATGGAAATTGAACTAGCGGATCATTATGACCGCATGAATAAGGTGGTAGAGGAGTTGCTCAAGGGCAATAATCCTACTGCCATTGCCGCTATAACAGGTTTTAAACGAGCAGAGGTTATAGAGTATATAGACCAATGGAAAGAGGTCGTTAGAAACGATTCTGCGGCCCGTGACAGGGCAAAGGAAGCCATCTCTGGGGCAGACCAACACTACGCCATGCTAATTAAAGAGGCCTGGAAGACCGTAGAGGATGCAGACCAATCAGGACAATTAAACGTAAAAGCAACTGCTCTTAAGTTAATTGCAGACATTGAGGGTAAGCGTATTGGAATGCTTCAAGAAGTTGGCCTGCTAGACAACGCAGAGCTTGCTACGCAGTTAGCAGAAACTGAACGCAAGCAAGATATCCTTGTAAAAATTCTTAAAGAGGTAACTGCAGTTTGTCCAAAATGTAAATTGGATGTAGCAAAAAGACTTTCTCAGATTACTGGCATAGTAGAACCAGTTGTTTTGAATGAGGAAAAAAATGACGTATTGTGAGCATGTATATAAATACGTGTACGCCAATCCTTGTCCTAAATGTGGCGGAGAAACTCATGAGACTGACTGGAAGTTTCAAGCAGAACTACATAGAGAGTGGATCGCAAGCGGTAAGGCAGAATTACAAGGATGGTGGTCAATTTAATGGATCTTAATTTTAATGATCTCATTGATATTTTAGACGGAGAAGAGTTTGATGAAAGACCAGTCGATTTACGAACATTCGTTACAAGCCCAGATTATCTCGGCCTACCTCCGCTTTCGGAGCACCAGTATACACTCATTGAGAAGAGTAGCCAAATCTATAAAGAGTCTACCTTAATAAAACTTTTTGGCGAAGAAGAGGGTAAACGTAGATTTAAGCAAACATGTAATGAAGTAATTGCACAGCTTGGTAAAGGTAGTGGAAAAGATTATTGTTCTACAATCTCTGTTTCATATATAGTTTATTTACTATTATGTTTAAAAGACCCAGCAACATACTACGGAAAGCCTCCTGGAGATTCAATTGATATTCTTAATATTGCTATTAACGCACAGCAGGCAAACAACGTATTCTTTAAGGGATTTAAAACACGTATAGATAGATCGCCATGGTTTGTAGGAAAGTATGAAGCAAAAGCTTCAGAAATGAAATTTATAAAGAGCGTTACCGTTCACTCAGGACACTCAGAGCGTGAAGCATGGGAAGGATACAACGTAATTGTTGTAGTTCTTGACGAAATTTCAGGATTTGCTATTGAGAATACAACTGGCCACGATCAAGCAAAAACTGCTGACGCTATATATGATATGTATCGTGCATCTATTGTTTCACGCTTTCCTGACTTTGGTAAGGTTATATTGCTTTCATTTCCACGTTTTAAGAACGACCCAATTCAAAAGTTTTACGAGTCAGTTATTGCTGAAAAAGAAACTATTATTAGAAGTAAGACATTAAAAATGGACGATGACCTTCCCGACGGGACAGAAGGTAACGAGGTAACTGTTGAATGGGAAGAAGACCATATCGTATCTTACAGTATTCCAAAAGTGTTTGCATTAAAAAGACCTACATGGGAAATTAATCCTACAAAGAAAATTGAAGATTTCAAGGTAGACTTCTACAAGAATATGCCAGACGCACTTGGAAGATTTGCCTGCATGCCTGCAGAAATGATTGATGCATTTTTTAAATCTCGTGAAAAGATTGAAAAAGCATTTAGCAAAGCTCACTCTGCGGTAGATTCATTTGGAAGACTGGAAGAATGGTTTATCCCAGATCCAGATAAAGAATATTTTATCCACGTAGACCTTGCACAAAAACATGACCACTGTGCAGTTGCTATGGCACACGTACAGAAATGGGTAAACGTAAAAGTTACAGATACGTACTCTCAGCCAGCACCAATTGTAGAAGTTGATGCTGTAAGATTCTGGACCCCGACACCAGATAAGTCTGTTGATTTTGCAGAGGTTAGAGATTATATACTGGCATTAAGGACAAGAGGATTTAAGATTCGTATTTGTACGTTTGACCGCTGGAACTCACATGACATGATGCAGCAGCTTAAGACTTACGGAATTAATACAGAAATTTTATCTGTAGCCAAGAAGCATTACGATGATATGGCTATGGTTGTCCTTGAAGAAAGACTAATAGGACCTCATATTCCTTTACTCGTAGATGAATTGCTACAGCTAAAGATTATGAGAGACAAGGTTGATCACCCTAGAAAAGGATCTAAAGACTTGGCGGATGCAGTTTGTGGTTCTATATTTAATACGATAAGTAGAAGTAAATTTAATACTAATCAAGAAATAGATATTCATACATATGATTCTATGAGCTATCGTGATGATTTTGGAACTGAACCTGACGGTGAAACTCATCGTTATAACATGATTAGGGCACCAAAAATGCCAGACAATTTAAGAGATGCAATGGACAGGATGCAAATATTATGAGTATATATCAAGATAAAGCTAAAGAGTGTAAGTGCTGTAGTAAGCATGTTCCACTTCCTACTATTCTAAAAGAATATAATGGAATAACTTTATGTCCAACAACATTTGCCAATGTGGTTGAATATAAAAGAATATGGGCAACCATTGGTTCAAGACCCAACGGAAGCGTAAGAAAGCATTTTTCAGATTATGTTCAGCAGATAGTAGAAACTACTATTGACAAAACAGAAGATAATAATATACAATAAACCAATTGGCAACAGTAGCCAAGTTGGTTAAGGCCCCGAACTCATAATTCGGTTATTCGTAGGTTCAAGTCCTACCTGTTGCACAAGGAGGCAGCAAATGTCTGATGAAGATGATGAAAGAATGGCTTACTATTTAGAAATAGGAGCAATAGAACTTGCTGGCATGGATGAGTCTGGGGAAATGATATTTAAAATCAATGAGTCTGCAAAAGAGATAGCTCCAGATTTATGGAAAGCTCATGAAGAATATGTTGATAAATCAATCATGGAGTTGTATGAAGCTGGTCTGATAAACATTAAGTATGATGAAGATCTAAATGCATACATAGAGATGTCAGACGAAGGAAAAAAAGAAGCAAAAAAAATGGGATTAATCGATATGGAAATTGACGAAGATGAGATTCCAAATAATTGAGCCTTCGTAGCTCAGAGGACAGAGCAGGACTCTTCTAAGGTCTTGGTCGCAGGTTCGACTCCTGCCGAAGGCGCATAAATGCTATAATTTATAGAAAGGAGGAAATATGAAACTCGTAGACAGAATGAAAGCATGGCTTTTCCCTCTATCAACAGAAGGATTTAAGCTAGACGCAAAAGATAAAGATAACGATGGGTTGGTTCAAGAAGGAACACCATTTGAAAGAGAGGTAAAGGTTGTGAAGAAAGCAGCAGCAAAGAAGGCTCCAGTCAAGAAGACAGAGGCTCCAAAGAAGACAACAGCAAAGAAGACAACAGCTAAGAAGACCGTAGCTAAGAAGACAGCACCAAAGAAGAAGTAAGCACTAAAAGACAAATAGTTTTTTTAGATCTAGAGTTAGGGAATTAAGATTAAAAAGGTAATAAAGTTTTTTGCAGCAGCAGAAGATTATTATCAAGTGGAAGATCCTCCTGTTCCGTCAAAAACAAAGATACCAGACTGGTTTAAAAAAATACCAGCACAGGATAAGACTTTCGGCGGAGATCCAAGAGATAATTCTACTGTTAAAAAATGCATGCCGTTTCTTGATTCCCTAACTTCTGGGTATATGGTAACTGTTCCTCAAGATATAGCTATAACAAAAACACCAGACCAGGGAACAAAAGCTTACTGGGGATTTACGCCGCCAGGTCATGACTTACTATTTGATTTAGACAGACCATTACATAGAACAGAGGGAATGCCAGTTCCTGCAGGATACAACGAGTATGTTTGGAGAATGGTAACTTATCCAAGAGTAGAAACTCCTCCAGGATATAGTATTCTTGTTACGCATCCATTTAATAGATACGATCTTCCATTTTTAACAATGACTGGAATTATAGATTCTGATAAGGTTCACGCAAGACTTGGTTTAAACATGTGGTTACGTGATGACTTCGAGGGCATTATTCCAAAAGGTACCCCAGTAGCTCAGATACTACCGTTTAAAAGAGAAGCTTGGACACATGAAAACCTACCACCATTTGACAAAAAGCGGGAGCTCCAAGAAAACTTTAAAATTAGATCTATTTTAAATAGGTCTTACCAATATAATTTCTGGCAAAAAAAGATTTACGACTAATATGCTATAATATTGTTAGGTCGCCACACGGGGCCTATACAAATTAACTTATTCGCTTTAAGGAGGAATAAAATGGTAACACACTATACATGGGATCTTTTTAAGGATCCCTTTTTTATTGGCTTCAACGATATGTTTGATCGCCTAAATACAGTACACACAACAGCATCACATCAGTCATATCCACCTTACAATATTGTAAAGGTAGAGGAAGATGTATTTCGTGTCGATCTAGCTTTAGCAGGATTCGACAAGAAGGATGTTGATGTGTCTGTGGATAACGGAACCCTTGTAATTAAGGGAGAAGTTTCTGCAGAAGATACTGGTGAAGCAATTCATAAAGGAATTGCTGCCCGTAAATTTACCCGCACATTTGCGCTGGGTGAATATATGGAAGTCACTGGTGCTGAGCTAAAAAATGGCTTGCTATCTGTTACAGTTGAAAAAATTGTACCTGAAGACAAGAAACCAAAGACAATCAAAATCAAGTAATGTATAATAGAAGTCTGCACCCCGTCACTGGGGAGTCGCAGATGCGGGCATAGTTGCCTAGGATCCACCTGAGCATGTGGCTAAACTGCTCCTTAAAATTTAAGGAGAGATGTGCCAAACTACGATTATAAGTGTGTAATATGTGAACACACTAAAGAAGTTAATAAACCAATTAGTGAATCAACAATGACTGAACTTTGTGATAAGTGTGGTGCTGCAATGATTAAACAATTCGGCACATTTGGTATCCAGTTTAAAGGTACTGGCTTTTATAAAACAGATAACGCTAAGTAGTTCAATGATATAATTAACTTGTTATAAAAGTTATAACAAGGAGTTATAGTTGACTAGGACTAAGCTATGGAGATTATCATTAACAGCCATTTTAGGGTTCGGTTGGCTATTCCTTACACCTGCTTACAGCGATGATCCATTAAGTTTAGCTGCTCAAGAGATACAAGAATTAAACGAAAGCGTATCTGATTTAAGCTATAAAGATGAGTTTGTTTCATTAATAAATATAGCAGAAGAAAAGTATGATACTGCAGTAGCCGCAAAACAGGCTAGGGATGATGCATACGATACGTATGATGCTGCGGTAGTAGCAGAAGCAACAGCATTAGAAGAAAAGAATGCAGCCCAAACTGCTGTAGACAATCAATCTCCAATAGTTGCAGCAGCTTTAGAAGATAAAAACGATGCTCAAGATGTTTTAGACATAGCTAATTTAAATGTTCAGACAACACAGGCTACTGTTCAAAATGCTGGCAATTCTGGACTACAATATACGGTGTATTACCTTACAAGAGGATTTGGAGGGGTAGCAATACCAAGCGGCGTAGTATGTAGTGGAGTATGGAATTCAAATTCAATGTCTCCAGGATCTGCTACTTGTGGAAGATACGAAGATTTTATAGTTAAATTTACTGGAACTATTACTGTTCCATCTCATTGGACTTCAACATATTTTGCTGGCTACACTGATGACGGATTTAGAATGTATGTTGATGGACAAATTGCTGTTAATAATTGGCAAGAGCAAGGCTCTACCTGGAGTCCTTACTCTCCAGTTTATGATGTAAGCGAAGATAAAACTTTAGATGTAGAAATATGGTGGTATAACGGCGGAGGCCCAGGATATTATCATCTTGGTTGGGCTATTCCTGGAGGTTGGACAGGAGCAGGATGTGATTATACAAATGGCTGGGGGCAAGGATTTAGCTGTAATCTTGGTACATTCTCATATGGATCTGGTGCGACACAAGCACAAATAGATGCATACAATGAAGCGGTAGCAGCACAGCAAATAGCACAAACTAATTATAATAATAAGCTTGCTACATATAGTACTGAAAATCAAAACCTAACAACATATAATTCAAACCTAACAACTGCTACACAAAACCTAACAACGGCACAGGGAAACCTAACAAACGCTTTGGCTGCAAAAACAAATGCAATTGCCACTTATGATCAATCTATTATTGATTTAAATGATGCAATAGATAATGCATGGGAATATTATGAAGAACAAAAAGCTAGAGAAATTGCTAGTGCTTTGGCTCAAGCTGCTGCTGCTGCAGCAAATCAACCAACACCTGTAGCAAGCCCAGACCCAGAACCTAGCGTAGAACCTTCACCTGAACCAGAGCCTTCTCCTGAGCCATCGCCTGAGCAAACTGAACCAGACGATCCCACTCCAACTCCAGAGCCTGAAACCACAGATGAGGCAACACCAGAACCAACTCCTGAGCCTGAGCAAACTCCAGAGCCTTCACCAGAGCCTTCACCTCAGCCATCGGATATAGATCCAGAGCCAAGCCCTGAACCAGAGCCAACTCCTGAGACACCTTCTGAAGAATCACCAGAAGATGATATCATAATTAATGAAGAATTAAAAGAATTAATTCCAGAAAAGGGAACGGGAACTGCAGAAGACTTATCTGGAGTTATAGCTAATTTAACAAGCAAAGATAACAAGCTTGTTACACTAAGTGCTGAGCAAATTGCTGCGGTAAGTCAAACTCTAACAGCATTGACAACTGAGGCAAAGGCGGAAGTTGCAGAAGATTTAGGAATTAAAACAGCAGAAGTTGCAGTAATTGCTGAAGCAATGAAAAACAATCCAGAACTAGCAACAGCATTTGTAGAATTTAAAGATAGAGCGGCGGAAGCAGGAGATGCAGCAATGCCTTACACGTTAGCAGATGCTACAACAGAAGTTCAAACAGAGGCATTTTTAGCAGACCCTATAGGAGCTCTAACAAGTATTAATTTTGAAGAAATATTTAGCCCGTCAGAATGGGGCAAAGATATGACTGATGATCAAAGAGAAAAAGCACAGGAAGTAATTGTTCCAGTGATTATTGCAGGAAATATTGTGGCAGCAGCCATGACTAGGAGGATATAATGAAAATAATTAAAGGTTTCTTTAATTGGATATGGGAGGCAATCAAGGAAAGCATAGCCCAGGTTTGGACCCTTCTAGGCTTTTTTATTGCTTGGTTAACCCTCACAGGCACAGCACAAGACGTAGTTGGCCTGGCAACAATAGCAGCCACCGTTATTTGGCTTGTTACAATACCACTTAGAAAAGAAGACGAATAAATGCTATAATAGCGTTATGAGGAAATTAAGCGCTATTGCCCTATCTGGGCTACTAATGGTACTATTATCTAGTTGTGGAGTTCCACAAGATAGGTATCGCTACCCATGCCAAGATCCAGCTAATTGGAAAAAGGCAGAGTGCAATCCTCCAGTATGTGAATCTTCTGGCACATGCACAAAAGATTTAATAGAAAATTATGAGGTAGTTCAGAATGACTAAAGTACGTAGAAATCCTGCAGAGCTGGATGCGTTACTAAAATTTATTCTAGGTATAACACTTGGAAGCATTTTATTTTTTACAGCGGTTGGAATTTTGTACGGATTACTTTTCGTACAGCAACCATTAACAGGACAGTCAGAAAATGACAAGATGTTCTTTAATGTACTTGGTTCAGTTGCAACATTTATTACAGGAACTCTTGCGGGACTATTAATTGGTCAGTCAGGAGCTAAAGATATTATGAAGGCACAGCTTGACAATAAAGAGATGGATGCTAAGAACACACAAGCTGATAAGAAGCTTGAAGCAGAGATTGATGCTACTGCAGCACGTTTAGCAGCAAAGCCAGACGGAG
>JACCDZ010985186.1_pt1 | contig 37167 bp, 34 predicted proteins | sample 7449551 | NCBI WGS metagenome assembly JACCDZ01 (sample SAMN15323452, study PRJNA562643) | freshwater metagenome | isolation source: river surface water | place: USA:Blue River Watershed | collected 2017-08-18
ACCTTTGCAGTTTCCGAGCGGCGCGGATCGATCACCACCATCGTGCGCGCCGGGTCCTTGCGAATCTCGCGCAACACATCACGGGCATTGGGAATGCCATGCGCCTGGAAAGGATTGGTGCCGATGAACAGCACATAGTCGGCGTGCTCCACATCTTCCGTGGTGTGGCAGGTCTGGCTGCCGAACAGGCGGCCGTTGAGCCAGAAATCGCCGGTCTTCTCCTGCGCCAGCGCACTGTAGATGTAGCGGCTTTTCATGGCGGCCCGGAGCTGCCCGCTGTAAGCACCGGCGAGATGATTGCCCTGCCCGCCGCCGCCCACCGAGGCAAAGGCATGGCCGCCGTGCTGATCACGAATCGCCACCAGCCGCGCCGCGATGTCATCCAGCGCCTCATCCCAACTCACGCGTTTGAAACTGCCATCAGACTGGCGCTGCAAAGGAAACTGCAGGCGATCATCGTGCTGCTGGTAATGCGTCAGGCGGGCCGCCTTCTGGCAGATATAACCCTTCGAGACCGGGTGATCATCATCGCCACGAATTTTGCCAAACCTGCCATCCTCGATCTCCACGGTCAGGCCACAGTTGCGCGAACACAAGATGCAGGCAGTTTTTTCGGTTTTCATCGGGCATCATCCGGAGTAGTCTTTAAATAACGATCGTTATTTAAGTGGACGCTATGCCAACCCCGAATAAGAGTCAAGAAACCCAGCTCAAGCCCGCATCCACCAGCAAACAATCTAACCGGGAGCGCCTTGTGCAAGCGGGTGCTGCTCTCGCCAAGCAAGCTGGTTTTGCGGGTACCGGGCTGGATGCTCTGACGGCGGCGGCAAATCTGACCTCCGGTGCGTACTACACACAGTTCCGCTCCAAAGCCGAATTACTCGATGCCATCGTCAGTCATGACATGACCGTTATGCGGAGCGCGTTTAACAGCCACTCGCCCGTGAAAATGCGCAGGGCCATCACACGCTACCTCAGCCTGCAACATGCTGAAAACCCAGCCCAGGGCTGCTCAATTCCAGCACTGGGCGCTGAAATTGCGCGAGCCCATTCGGCTACCCGAGAAAACTTCGAGAGCCATATGGTGCAATTGCACGCTGAGTTCGCCGAACTGCTTGGAAATGACCAACAAGCTTGGGTCATGATCAGCCAGGCTATAGGCGCACAAGTCATTGCTCGCGCAATGGCCAGCACGCAGACACGCAAAACGTTGCTCGATGCAGTACTCCAAGATGCCTTGGCGCATATCCCGCAAGGTAAACCGGCAGATCGCTAGCGGAAGCACGTATTTTTCTCGTCCGCAGGCTTGTTTGGCTCGGGAAAATGCGTACCATATGCGGCCTCAGGGCGATTAGCTCAGGGGGAGAGCACTACCTTCACACGGTAGGGGTCACTGGTTCGATCCCAGTATCGCCCACCACACAAAACCTGAGAAAAATCAAAAGCTTATATGTTCGTATGTGTCTAACGAACAGGGCCGGATGACCGATCTAAGCTATTGTTTTTGTTAAGTATCACTGTCTGTTATTAGACAGCAAAAAGCCCTGCTAATGCAGGGCTTTTTGCTTTTAAGCTCGATAGGCGTGGTGCTGAACCTACGCCTCAGAGCCCTTTGGTAACTTACGTACCTCTCCCGAGTCAACAATTGGCCAACTATCAGTGGCCCGTCTGAACCCGACGTGCGCGCGGCTCCACAAGGCCCAAAAGTACATCGAGCTGATGCATCGAACTCACGATCTAAAACGGTTGTTATGTTTAGTTTTAGATCGTGGCGTCTCGTGTTATTTTCTAAACGTCAATTACAATAAGAAACGAGAAAATAACGCATGAATAATAAACTGAAACTCCTTGCACTCTGCGCTGCACTTGCCGGAATGACGGCCTGTTCAAGCGATACCGTCAACGACAGCAGTCCGAGCGGTAATACCTCCACACCAAATGACAGCTCCACACCAACTTCACCCGGCACATCCAGCCCAACAGATACTGCCGCTGCATTCCTTGATCCAACCGCACTCTGTGCCATCCCGACACTCGGCCCAGCCCTTGTGACCGGTGCGGGCTCAAGCTGCGACAGCGCTGGTGACGGCGCAAGCAGCCCGGCAGATCAGCTCGATCCCGCCGCATTCTGCGCCATTCCGGGTATTGGCCCGCAACTAGCCACTGCAGCTGGCGCAAGCTGTACTGATGCCGGCGGCACAAGCCCGTTGCCCGTTGGACCGGAAGCTCTCTGCGCCATCCCAACACTGGGCCCGATGCTTGCCGAAGCCGTTGGTGCAACGTGCAGTGGCTCTGGTAGCGCACCGGCTGTTCCCGAGCAGCTCGATCCCGCACAACTCTGCGCAATTCCAGGCATTGGCACACCATTGGCCGAAGGCTTAGGTGCCAGCTGTGGCGGCACCGGTGGCGGTAGCGGAACACCAGATATTGCAGCACTGTGCGCGGTACCCGTTCTCGGCCCGGCCATTGTAGAAGGCGCAGGCGGTACGTGCGGCGGCAGCACAGGTGGCACGCCCTCGCTCCCAATACCAACTGATCCCTCTGCACTCTGTGCACTCCCGGTGCTCGGCCCGATTCTGGTAGGACTGGCTGGTTCCGGCTGCTAATATCAGGGCAGCATCTGTGATGACGGGGAGTCTTCTGGCTCCCCGTTTTTTTGGTTAGATTGCGCGCAGGAAGTACTTAATGTCTGCTGTAAACAAGACCACAAACAACAACGCCGAAACACCCAAAACCCGTCAGCGCCTTGTGCTTGCCGCCTTAGCTATCGCTGGCGCGGCCTATCTGGGGCATGCCGCTTGGTTCGGTGCGCATTATGTTGAAACCGACAATGCACAAATCGGCAGTGATATCGCACCGATCTCCTCACGCATCAGCGGTTTTGTCATGACGGTACCCGTTCGCGAAAATCAGCGAGTGAAAGCTGGTGAACTGCTGGCAACACTGGATGATCGCGATGCCAAGGCCAGACTGTCGCAAGCCGAGGCTGAACTGCTGTCGGCCATGACCATCACCGGCAGCCAAGGTCAGGCAGCATCGCAACTGCAAAGCGTGGCAGCGCAGGCACGCCAGTCACAGGCACTGATGACACAAGTGCAAGCGGAGCACGATCAAGCGGCGCGCGAATTGCAACGAGCCCGAACACTGCTGGCTCAGGGGCTGATCAGCCAGCAAGCCGTTGATCAAGCGGATGCACTGGAGCGCACTACCGCTGCGCGCCTGCTGGCAACGCGTGCTGGCGCCTCTGCATCACAAGACCAAATCAGTGTCTCGAAAGCTTCATTACGCGGAGCCGATGCCAAATTGCTGGCCGCCCAAGCCAACCGCCAACTCGCTGCCAACCAGCTTGCCGACACCCGAATCCTGGCCCCGTTTGATGGCGTGATCAGTCGAAAAACCGTGGAGCCGGGCCAATTCATGCAGCCCGGCCAGCCCATGATGAATTTGGTCGGCCAAGACAGTGTCTGGGTTGTGGCCAATCTCAAGGAAACCGAACTGGCTGACGTCCAGCTCGGCAACAAAGCGGACTTTACGGTCGACGCCTATCCGGATGTGGTCTGGCAAGGTCAGATCGAGTCGCTGAGCCCGGCTACCGGCTCGAAGTTCACGCTGCTGCCGCCCGACAACGCCACGGGCAACTTCACTAAAGTCGTGCAACGCATTCCGGTGCGCGTGAAAATCCTGCCGAAACAGCATGCCAATCTGGTCTTGCGTGCCGGCATGAGTGCCGTCGTCACAATCAAGAAGTCCTGAACTGATGGCCATCGGCGACCGCGAGTTCAGCCCAGACGAGATCTATCGCAATCGCAACTGGATTGCCTTCACGGTCACGCTGGCAGCCATGATGGAGCTGCTCGACACGTCGATTGTCAACGTCGCCATCTCGCAGATCATGGGTAATCTCGGAGCCACGCTGGAAGAGGTGACCTGGGTATCCACCGGCTACATTGTCGCCAATGTCATCGTGCTACCGCTGTCGGGCTGGCTGTCGAACTTCTTCGGCCGTCGTAACTACTTCATGGGCTCGATCGCCCTGTTCATTGTCGCCTCCTTCTTTTGCGGCAATGCCAGCACGCTGGAGTCGCTGGTATTTTGGCGCATCGTGCAAGGGCTAGGCGGTGGCGGCCTGATCGCGACGGCACAAGCCAGTATCTATGAAGCCTTCCCGATTAAGGAACTGAGCAGTGGCATGGCCATCTTCGGCCTCGGCATCATGGTCGGCCCCACGCTCGGCCCCACAGTTGGCGGCTACATTACCTATCACAGCTCGTGGCCGTGGATTTTCTACATCAATCTGCCTTTTGGTCTGGTGGCTCTGCTGCTGGCCAACCATTACCTGCCCAATTCCCGCTTCAAACAGGCCATACACCGCGTGGACTGGATCGGCATTCTGCTGCTGGCGGTAGGCATTGGCGCTTTGCAGATCATGCTGGAGCGCGGTGAGCACGAGCAGTGGTTTGACTCGCACGAAATCCAAGCACTGGCTGCCATTACCGTGTTTTCGTTGGTGGCGTTTGTCTGGCATGAGTTGCGCACGGCACATCCGGTAGTGGATTTCTCCCCCCTGCGCGATGCACAGTTCTCAGCCAGCATCGTGTTCTCGTTTCTGCTTGGCATGGCGCTGTTCGGCACCATCTTCTATCTGCCGCTGTATCTGCAATCGCTGCTCAACTACAACGCTTGGGAGACTGGTCTGGTCATCCTGCCCGGAGCCATATCCAGCGGCATCACCATGGCCGTCATGGGCAAAACACTGACTCGCCTCAATATCGATTTGCGCTGGATAGCCATACTCGGGGTCGCCATTTTCGGTGTGTCGATGTATCAGCATCAGGCCTTCACCACCGAGTCCGGTCATGCCGATTTCTTCTGGCCACTGATCTGGCGTGGCGTTGGCTTGGGCATGCTTTTTGTACCGCTCAATGCCCTAGCTATGGCTCGCATTGCACCGGAGCAGATTGCTGGGGCTACCGGCCTGTACACCCTGATTCGTCAACTCGGAGGCTCTGTCGGCATTGCTGCGGCAGCCACCCAGTTCAGTCATCTGCAAGCAACCTTCAAGGCGGATATCAGTTTGTCAGTCAGCGAATTGTCACAGACCACGCGTGACTACGAATTCATGATGCAGCAGCTGCTCACCAGCAAGGGCATCACTCATGCAGACCTTCCCGAGGCCATGTATCGCCTGCTGGATGCGCAAATGACAGCGCAGGCATCAATGATCGCCTTCGAGCATCTGTTTTCGCAATTCAGCCTGGCGCTGGTATTTGCCCTGCCCTTGCTGCTACTGATGCCTACCGCCAAAAATCTGGAGCGTTTTGGTGGCGATCATTGAGTGATCAGGATGAGTGAGCAGTTACTCAGGCAAACTGCTCGAAGCCGGAACGCCAGCGACGCTTGATCGCGGCATACGTGCTGCGATCTTTACCCGCCAGCTGCTGCGCCATCGCCAATGCGCTTGACAACACTTCCGACTCGCTCACAGCGGCATCAACCACACCACGCTGCAAACACTCTTCTCCACCCCAAGCCGCCGCCGTCACCGCCATTGTCCACGCCGAATGTGCGTTCGGTAGCAATTTCACGATTTGATCCATGATTGGTGTGAACGGCAGTTTGATGTCGACCTCCGGGAAGCAGAATCGGCCACGATCAGCGCGCATGACACGGAAGTCGCCGGTCGCGGCGAGCAAGGCACCGCCGGCATACGCATGACCATTAATCGCAATCACTACTGGCATAGGGAAGCGCACCATACGCAGCAGGAAAGCATCGAGCTTGGGCACAAAGGTGTTAATCAGATACTCGGGACCATGGCTGGTGAAGATGCCTTCAAGATCGATACCATTGCTGAAGAACTTGGCATCGGCACTGGTGATGACCAAAGCCGCCGGGCCGCTAGTGGCCTCAACCGTATCCAGTGCCGCCTGCCATTCCGCCAGCGATACATCATTGAAGCGATTGTCGCCCTGCGTCATGGTCAACACCCAGACCGCGCCTTCACGGCTTAATTGCACAGCACTCATGAGTAGTTCTCTTTTGCCAGATTTAATAAAAGTCGAAACAGAATCAACCGAGGCGATCACACCAGATGCGATCTGGCATGTCTATGTGCTGGAGTGTCAAAACGGACGGCTGTATACCGGTATCAGCACAGACCCTGCTCGCCGCTTTCGGCAGCATGTCAGTGGCAAGGGTGCCCGGTTTACCCGAGCCAACCCGCCTGTGGCCATGCTCGGCAGCAGCGTTTGCCTGTCACGCAGCGATGCCTTGCGACGTGAATATGCGCTCAAGCAGTTATCAGCGCCTGCAAAGCGGCAAGTTGTTGCGCAGTGGGCTGAGACGTCGCCAACTCCGGCGGCAATACCTGTTCCAGATAGCCAATAACCGCCGTAGCGGCTTGCTGCATGATATCCGGCGTGATTTCGCCCTGCCGGTAATAGCCATATTTCATCATTGAAAATGCCAGCTCGGTTACGATGGTGCCCACATCGGGCGTGGTCGTTAACATCACCGCAGGCTCAGCAGCGCCATAAATGACACGCAGTTCATCACCAATATTTTCGATGGTGACCTCTTGTGCCAGATAGGTCTCACGACTCATGGGCCAGCCCAGAATCAAAATGCCTGCCACCGGATTCTGGTTGTAATAATGTGAGGATGCTTGCACCAGCAAGTTGGTAATCTGACGCCAGTGAAAGCCTTGCAGCGCGACGCCCTTGAGCTTGACCTCTTCAGCCACCAAGCTCAGATGGCGCTCGGCAATTGCCGCAAATAGCTGATGCTTGTTGGCATAAAACTGGTAAAGGCTGGCTCGTGGCACCCCGGATGCTTCTGCGATATCCGGAATAGAAACCTCTTCCGGATTGCGAGTCAGCAGTAGTTGCTCAGCCGTTTGCAAAGCACGAGCAACACGCTCCTGCGTGCGCGCTTGCGCGGGTTTTCGAAGTCGAGGGATAGCTTCCATGGCGAACCTGTGCACGATTTATGCTCAGATGGTGCCGCAGCAAAAGCCGCTTGGCTAGTGCTAATCACCACGGCAACGATTGATCCGCCCAATCAAAAAATCCGCCGCTGTCTGCCGGCCCCCTGCTGGCTATTACCGCCAACAAATCACGTGCAACGCGCTCTTTGGAAAATAGCTTTTCTGGAGGCACTTGGGCGCTGAAAGGCTTGGACAACTCCGTATCCGTCGTGCCCGGATGTAAAATCAGCACTGACGCTAAGGGATGTGTCCGCTTCAATTCGATCGCCCAGGTCTTCAATAGCTGGTTTTGCGCCGCTTTTGCCGCACGATAGCTATACCAGCCCCCGATCTGGTTATCGCCTATCGACCCCACTCTGGCTGACAAGGATGCAAATACGAAGGGTTGCTGCCGTGACGCCAGCGGAATCAGGGCTTGCGCCAGCAAAATCGGAGCCCACGCATTGACCGCAAAGCTTCTCACCAAGGCATCGACGCGAAGCTGCGAAAGCGCCTTTTCCGGACGCAACGCTGGTGTGCCATCAGCAGACGCCGGCTCATGCAGCAACCCAACCGTATTGATGACCATATCCAGCGTTGAAGTGACCTGCCGAACGGCTTTAGTCAGCACACTAATCGAGTCCACATTCGCTACGTCCACTTCAACAATGGCCAAGCGCTCCGGATAAACCCGTTGCAGTGCTAGCAAGGCTTCTGCTTGGGCAGGATGACGACAAGCCGCCAAGACCATCGGCTCTGCCGGCAAGTCAGAAAAACGCTGCTCGTGCTGGCTTAACAGCGCCTCGACCAGCGCAAACCCGATACCGCGTGATGCACCAACGACAAGCACATATGCATCGGCAGGCCTATCCGCAGAGCCCGCCTGAAACTCGGGCGAAATATGAAGCATCGCAGCAATCTCCAATCAAACTTCTGAATGGAAGATTGCCTGCTTTCGGGCTCTTGCACAGTCTACAAAGACTGACTCAATCCTTGTCGATGGCTGGTGCGCCAGCGCCTGTACGAACCAACGCCAGCAAGCCACCGGCAATGGCGATGTTCTTCATCAACATGATCTGATTCATCTGGTCGGCAGCACCGTGAAAAATGAACCCAGCGATGATGCTGAAACCCGCTAGCAAGCCTGCAACCAATCGCGTCTGCAAACCCAGCAGCAAGGCAATACCACCACCCAGCTCCAAGGCAATGACCAAGGGCAACATGGCGCCGGGCACGTGCATGGCCTCCATGTAGGATTGCGTGCCGGCATAGCCGGTGAGCTTGCTGTAACCGGCACCAATAAAGATCAGCGCCATCAGCGCCCGCGACGAAACAGCAAGCAAGGCATTGAGTTGTGGTTGGGCCACGAGATTGTTGATGGTTTGCTTGATGGAAAACATGGTTTAACTCCGTGATTGATAGTGAACACAGCGTAATCCCTATCCCGACGCTTGCCGAGTAGGCCCCATGGCAATTACTGTTGCACACAAAGCAACAATGGCCATCAAATCACATGATGAATCTGAACGATCTCACCGTCTTTGCCCGCGTTGTAGAAGATGGCAGCTTCACTGCAGCAGCCGAGCGCTTGGACCTGCCGAAGTCGACGCTGAGCCGAACGGTGAGTCGGCTGGAGGCTCATCTGGGCGTACGCCTGCTGCAACGCACCACGCGCAGCCTGCATTTGACCGATGCCGGTCGCCAATTTTACGACCGTGTGCGCCGCAGCTTGGACGAACTGGCCGATGCCGAGCGTGCGTTGAGCGACTTTCAGAGCAGCCCGCGCGGCCATTTGCGCATCACGATGCCTGTCGAGCTGGGCATGCGTTTCATGGGCTCGGTGCTGACCGAGTTCATGCTGCACTACCCCGATGTCAGCATCGAGGCCGATTTGTCTGGACGCATGGTGGACCTAGTGGAAGAAGGTGTGGACCTGGGCTTGCGCATCGGTGCTTTCAACGATGCCAATTTGATCGGGCGACGCTTGGGCCAGCTCAATGGACGCTTCTTTGCCAGCCCAAGCTATATTCAGCAACACAGCATGCCAAAGAGTACCAACGAGCTGGATCAGCATGAGTTCGTGCTGTTTCGCCAACCGCGCGAGAATCACATCCACATTGACGCCAACGGCAACTCAGCCTCAACAACAACCGTACCCGTCAGGCTGCGCGGTCGCCTAAGCGCAAACAATGCTCATCTGCAGATGGATGCGGTGATTGCTGGCTTGGGTATTGGCCTGCTGCCTGGCTTTATCACGGATCAGGCCGTAAGCAGCGGTCAGCTATTGCCGGTCTTGCCGCAAGCACGTGTACGTATGGGGGACTTGTGGGCAATGACGCCAAGCCGGGCACACATGTCATCAGCCCTGAGAGCCTTTCTCGACTTTCTGGCCGAGCGGGTGAGCCAACACCCGTGGTTCAAAGATTAAGCGGCCAAAGGAGCCCTGCTCGTCAGCAAAGCCCCTTAGCCCGCCACACTCAGCCCTTGAAGCCGATGCTGTGCGCCGAAATGGCATTAACAATGAAGCGTGGCGACAGCCGTACGCTGAACGCCATGATTTTCATCAGCCAGCGATGCACGGAAATACCACGCTTGGCCTTCAGCGAGGCGTAGGCATAGTCTGCGAGCTTGTCCAGCGATGACAGCATGGGCCAGCGGAACGCCGCCGATGCTTCAGCATTGGCCGCCGATGCAAAACCGGTGTCTGTGGGGCCCGGGCATAGTGTAGTGACTTTCACATTCTTGCTGCGCAACTCGTAATTCAGTGCATCCGAGAAGCTCAGCACATAGGCCTTGGAAGCGTAGTACACAGCAGCACCAGGTCCCGGCATGAAGGCGGCAATCGATGCCACATTGAGAATTTGGCCGCCACCCTGTGCTGCCATACGGCGAGCAAAGGCATGCGCCAGCGACGTCAGCGTGGCCACATTGAGCTGGACCATCTGATTCAGGCGCTTGATATCGGCATCAATAAACGTACCGAATTCCCCGAATCCGGCATTGTTGATGAGCATATCAACGCGACGATCGCCGAGCTTGGTCACCAGCTCAACAGCGGCGCCTTCATAACCCAGATCCTGACCGATGACGTCGGCCTTGATGCCATGGTGCTGGCTCAGGTCATTGGCGATGGCCTGCAGCTTGTCAACGCTGCGTGCCACCAGAATCACATCGTGACCATCTGCCGCCAAACGCTTGGCCAGCTCAAGTCCGATACCGTTTGATGCCCCTGTAATCAATGCTGTGCTCATGGCCTCAGTCTCCTCATGCCTGCTTATATATTGATGGCTTCCGGCAACTTTTGAGCCGACTTGTGCCATGAATTGCTTACCGCGCTAAACTGGAACAATCGTACTAGATCGACTCATCAGCCACAACGACCGCCTGTCGGAAGGACGCTTTTTGTACTGGATTTCTGCAGTGCACTGAAAATAGGCCTCGCTTTTCATCTCCGACATCCGTATAGTTCGCCCCGCTGCAGACGCAGCCCTTTTGTTGCCCGCCTATTATGTGCTGTCCCGGTTCTTACACCGGCTCGCAGCCTGCTCTGGTCTGGTTGGCGACGATAAATCCGTCAGCCACCGCCGTATCCCGTCGGTTTGCTGTTTACCCATACTCACCGCGGGTTACCCGCGAGGATCAGTCCTGTGTCTTTGACTTTTGCAGACCTGGCGTTGCACGACGCCCTTTTGGCCGCCCTTAACGAAGCCGGCTACACCGAACCCACGCCAATTCAGGCGCAAGCAATCCCCATCGCCATGAGCGGTCGCGACCTGATGGCGTCGGCCCAGACCGGCACCGGCAAGACCGCAGCCTTCCTGCTGCCCGGTCTGCACCGCCTGACCATGACCCCAGGCGGCAAGGGCAAAGGCCCGCGCATTCTGGTACTGACCCCGACGCGCGAACTCGCTCGCCAGGTCGAATCCGCTGCCATGATCTACGGTAAGCGCCTGAAAACCCGCACCGTCAGCATCCTCGGCGGCATGAACTACCAGCAACAGCAGAAAGCGCTGATGCGTCCGATTGATGTCATGGTCGCCACACCGGGCCGTTTGCTCGATCTGATGAACCGTGGCCAGATCACGCTGGATCGCGTTGAACTGCTGATCCTCGACGAAGCCGACCGCATGCTCGACCTCGGCTTCATCGACGATGTTGAACTGATCGCTGAAAAGGCTCCGGCAGAACGCCAGACCCTGCTGTTCTCGGCCACGCTGGAAGATCGTATTGCCACGCTGGCCGCCCGTGTCATGCGCAATCCGGAACGTCTGCAGATCAGCTCGCAGCAAGCCAAGCATGAAAACATCACGCAAGGCCTGTACTTCTGCGACGACATGGAACACAAGAAGGCCATCCTGCTCAAGCTGCTGGCTGACCCGGCGGTGAACCAGTCCGTGGTGTTCACGGCAACACGTCGCGATGCTGAAGTGCTGTCGATTGAACTGGCCAACTTCGGTCTGTCCACCGCTGCCCTGCACGGCGACATGAAGCAGCCGGCGCGTAACCGCACGCTGCGTGACCTGAAGAGCGGCCTGGTGAAGTGCCTGGTTGCCACTGACGTCGCCGCACGCGGCATCGACGTAGTCGGCATCAGCCACGTGTTCAACTTCGACCTGCCGATGGTGCTGGAAGATTACGTTCACCGCATCGGTCGTACTGGTCGTGCTGGCCGTACCGGCACCGCCGTGAGCCTGGTCAATCGTCGCGATCGCGGCAAGTTGCAGCGTCTCGCCGCCTACACCGGCAACGCCATTCCCGAACTGACGATTGCCGGCATGGAACCGCGCCCAGCACCGAAGTACCGTGACAACGGCGGCGCTGGCCGTCCGGCCGGTGGTGCACGTCGTGACAATGGTGGTCGTCCTGCTTACGGTGATCGCCCGGCTTATGGCGACCGTCCAGCGCGTACTGACAGCCGCCCAAGCTATGGCGACCGCCCAGCCTACGGCGATCGTCCGGCCCGTACCGACAGCCGTCCGAGCTATGGTGATCGCCCGGCTTATGGCGACCGCCCAGCGCGTACCGACAGCCGCCCAAGCTACGGCGACCGCCCAGCTTATGGCGACCGTCCGGCCCGTACCGACAGCCGTCCGGCATACGCCGCACGCCCGGTAGTGGTTGATGGCGAATTGAGCGGCAACATTGCCGGCGCCGCAACGCACGAACGCTCAGCGTTTGATCGTCAGGCTCTGCGTGGCGACCGTCCGATGCACCGCAGCGCTGCTCCGCGCCCGCAGGGTGATCGTCCGTCGTATGGCGATCGTCCTGCCTACGGTGACCGCCCGGCCCGTTCGGCTGCCCCGCGTCCGCAGGGTGATCGTCCGTCCTATGGTGATCGCAGCGGCGGCGACCGCCCTGCCTATGGCGACCGCCCGGCGCGCCCAGCCCGTGCTGATGGCTTCAGCGCAGACCGCCAGCGACCTCAAGCTCGTGTATTCCGTGCTCCAGATAGCCGAGCAGGCGCTGCATCGACGGTAAAGTTCGACGACAAGCAGTAAGCCCGAACTCCAGCTGATCAACATAACTCGTCAGGGTTATGTTGAGCGCAACTTGATCGACCGGTATCGATACCGGGTATTGGCCGGTCATGCGTGCGCCATTCCAGTACAACGGCTCCTTCGGGCCGGGCACATTGGAAATGATCACGTTGAAGGCTCGCAGACGGGGCGCCAGCCCGGTCAGCAGATGTAATCCCGCCGGCGCCATCATCAGCGCCGTGTAGTTCAACAGCTCCGCCGAACTCATGCTCTTGTAGCGCGTCTTCGCTTCTTGCACAGAAGCCCTGACGCGCTCCAGGCGCAGCGTCGGGTCTGCCACTTCCGTTCCCAGGTTGGCCAAGATCATCGCGATCTGGTTACCCGTCTCGCTATCATCCGTACGCAACGACACCGGCACCATGGCAATCAACGGCTTGTCGGGCAATGCCTGCTGGCTGATCAAGTAGTTGCGCAGCGCGCTGCCACAAACCGCCAATACCACATCATTCAACGTACAACCAAACACCTTACCAATGGCCTTGAAGCGAGCCATGGGGTAACTCTGGGCGGCAAATCGGCGCGAGCCGGTAATGTCACTGTTGATGATACTCGCCGGCGCATTCATGAACGGCACGAAGTTGGGGTCGCGCTGTGACTTGCGCGCCACCTTGGTGATTTCCTTGAGCACAGCCGGCATGGTCGCCATCTGCTTGCTGAAGCCGGAGGTCATACGAACTGCTCCGGTGGCAACATCAATCGGATTAGGCAGCCCGGCGGGTTTGCGCCGTGGCGGCATCGCCCAGACCGGCGGTAAGTCACGGGCATCGATGTCGGGCGACAAAGCACGACTACCCATGCGCATGGCAGAAATACCGTCAAACAGACTGTGGTGAATTTTGCTATAGAGAGCGAAGCGACGCCCCTGAACACCCTCGATCAGATGTACTTCCCAGAGCGGGCGCTGGCGATCCATAAGATTACTGTGCGCAGCCGACACATAAGACAGCAACTCGCGGATACGGCCCGGCTTCGGCAATGCGCGATGGCGAAAGTGATGCTCAAGGTCGAATTGTTTGTCCGTTTCCCAGAAATACTGACCAAAACGGCGCACTAGGCGCTTATTGAAGGGATGCTGCGGCTCCGTAAAAGTGCGTAGATGCTCAACCAGATCACGAATGTAGCGCGGGCCGGCATCTTCGGGAAAATTGAAGAGCTGCAAGCCAGCCACATGCATGGGCTGCTGGCGTTTTTCCATCCACAGGAAGAGCTGATCGGCAGGTGAAAGCGGGGTCATGAGCTAGCCATCCGTCTTGTTGGGTGAAATACCATCAGCACACCGTGTGCCAACAGGATTCCCACAAGACTACCCCGCCATTTTCAGTTTGTCAGTGAATTGTCCATTCACCGGCAGACCAGATTTTGCTGGTCAACCCATTTGCCAGCGGCAAGACAGACAACTGCAGCTGCTGGGGAACGAGATCGCCAAGATCAACAAAGTACGGACCTTGAGTCGCTTCAGGCGCATCCGCAATCACGGCAGCATAAACTGGTAGTGGCACCATGCCGAGTGCAGTCTGAGCCTGCATAACCTTGTCTGTGATACGTAGCGTTGCCGGCGCGAAAGATACCGGACGCAACTGCCACTGCCCTTGTTGCTGCGATACTTTCAGCCAATGACTCGGTGCGGGTGCCTCACTGGCCGATGCTGTAATACGAGCACTGCCAGCACCACGATACCCAAGCGCAGCCAGATAGCCACGATCAGAACTCCACTCCTTGGCACAATAAGACATCAAATCACCAAATTGTGGCTGCCCGTCATTGCTTAACCTTTGACTGGAAAAATAGAAGCTACGGGCGCTGTCATAGCCTGCACCGCCCCCCAAGCGTCCATCGGAATACAGACGGGGATCAGTATCTGTAGGACCGCCACACGCCGCATGGTTCAAATTAAGCAAATGCCCATACTCATGGGCCACGGTTAGGGCACGGAAATCCAGCCAGTGACTGCTGTTATAGGGCGAAATCACAGAGAACGTGTCTGTTGCACTCACCGACTGAGTCAACATGGAAACGCCACCAACATAGGCCAAACCCACCACAGAGCCAGTGCCTGAACGAAAAGTCAAATTGGCAGGAAAAACACCTAAACATTTTGGAGCTGTACGTGCGCTGCTTTGAGCGCCATTTCGCTTGGCACACTCGTCATCGAGCTCTGACAAAACAGCCTGCATGGTCTCAAAGGTTTCCGAGCCATTATTAAGCACATCAAGAACCGACTGACTCAAGGAGGGAGGAGCAAACGAGGCCTCGGTCTTGAGCGTGAATGAGGTCACTGGATGTAATCGCGTCAATAAGGCAGCCAAATCAGCATTATTACTGACAGATCCGCTGAATCCTTTGTAAGTAATCGGAATGACACGGATGGACTCGCTCAGCGCCGAATGAACAGGCAGCTCGTACACTCTGTAGAGATTATCTACCTGACTAGCTGTTCGCCCGTCTGCATCATCGAAAACAACAGAAATGGATGCCCCGGGCTGCACCAAGTTCGCCGGAATGCTGGCGGAATATGCTGTATTGAGCGTTTGAGGATCGCGCGAAGCTGGCACCGAGCCAGGGCCTGCCAGATTAATGCGGGTACAGCTTGTTGCGGCTGCATTGGAAACAAGCAAGTAAGCACTGTCTGGTGAGGCTGGCAAGCTACTGGCTAACAAATCAATACGCGCAAGTACTGGTTTCCCGGCAATCAGTAGCGTGTTCCCTGCGGAAGCATCCAGCTCAACTGTCTGCACCCAACTGACACGATCAATGCGCATGTTGTCAGTGCGCGCAGGACCCAGCTTCTGACTGAAAGGACATGTTGCATTAATTTGTCGCGATTGTCCGTCCGAAGCGACTGTTGTACTTACTTGCACAACACCCTTGTTCTGTACGGCCGAACCACCACCACTGCTGCCGCCGCATGAAGATAAGAGCAAGGTTAACGCCACACCAAGAACACGACCCTGCATGCCAATCTCCAACTTGTTATCCTTATTAAGTCAGATTTTGCCCACAAATAAAGTAAGTCGCATTCAGTATGGATAAAGATTAATTTTTAAAACCAGTGCTTGCAGACCATGTATTCACGATACTACCGGCCTTTCTAATTTGCAGCTGAGTTACTTGCAGACTCCCTAAGTTAACGTAGTAAGGTCCTTGCGCCTGCTCCGGCATATCAGACAGAACGGCAGAATAAAGCGGCACGACAACCGGCTCCTGCTCACTACTCACTACTACATCAAGATTGCTCAACTTCAATGTAGCTGGTGCAAACGCCACCGGCCTGGCTTGCCAAACACCGCCATTGATGCTGATTTTTATCCACTGTTGCGGTGCATCTTCAATACGCGCACTAACATCGCTACTGGCACTGCGATAATTCAACTCTGCTAAGTAGCCACGATCGGATGCCCACTCCTTGCCGCAATAAGACATCAAGTCAGCAAATTGAGGCTGGTTGTTGGCATCTAGGCGTGTGCTGGAAAAATAGGCATCACGCACCTCATCCCAACCGCCGCCGCCATTGAGACGACCATCGCTGTAAAGTCTGGGGTCGAGACCAGTCGCTCCACCGCAGGACGCATGATCCATGTTCAGCAAATGGCCGTACTCATGGGCCAGCGTCAAGGCACGGTAATTCATCCAGTGCCGGCTGGCATACGGGCTGGTGATCGTATTGTCATCCGTATTGAGCACTTGCTGGGCAATCATGGATATTCCACCCACATAGGCCAAGCCGACCACCTGCCCGCTCCCGGAAGACGGGCGAAACGTAATGGTGTCGGGGAAAAATGCTATGCACTTAGGTGCAGTTCGAGACGTACGCTGACTGCCATTGAGCTGGGCACAATAGTTATCCACTTCGTCCAGCACGGATGTCATCGAGGCAATTGAAGCCACGCCAGAAGACAATAAGTTACTGAGCGATATGGAGGTAATCGGCAACGCTGACGATGTCATAACATTCACGCTGCTGATGGGATGCAAACGCGTCAACACTGCCGCCAGATTTGCATTACTGACCGAGGCGGTGATGCCCAGAATAGTCAAGGGAATGATACGCACGGTTTCCGTTTGCGCTGGCGCAACCGAAGGCAGGAAATATCGAAAGGTTGAATCTGCTTCACCAGCGCTTCGACCCGTACTGTCATCAAACACAATAGATACACCCATGCCCGGCTTGATCTTGTCGGCAGGCAAAGTCGCCACAAAAGCATTACTCAAGGAGTCCATGGAAATCGATTTTGGTATTGTATTAGGGCCGGAGAGGCTGTAGCTGGTACAGGTACTAGTTGCTGGATCATAAACACGAACACTACGTATGGCAGGGGCTGCACGAGTAATGTTTGATAGCAAATCAACTCGCAGCTTGACTGTTTTCCCGCCAGCCAGTCGCGTATCAGGCTGATTAGGATCCAGAGATACCGTTTGCAGCCAGCGCACTTGCTCAATACGCAAGCCATCATTACGCGCTGCCCCCAAGGCCTGGCTAAATGGACAATTCGTGTTGACAGTGCGTGAGCTGCCACCTGGTGATAAGGTCATGGACACAGGCGCGGAGCCAGTATCGCTGGTGCTGGTCGGCATACCAACGCCACTCACACTACCGTCACCACCACCGCCACTCACACTACCGTCACCACCACCGCCTCCGGATCCACCACATGCTGAAACCAGAAAAGACAACACTGCAACCGGAAAAATTCGTTGAACCCAGTGCTTGACGCCATGAAAGTGTTGTTCCGCAAAGATCATGCTTGCCGCCCCCAGTCAATGTCATGACCGAACTATCGAGGCAAGCAAGACGTTAGTGGGTTGGCGAACTGCAGCAACTTGTATTGTCACTGCATAACAAACAGCAGGGCTGTAACTGCAGGAGGTCTTTCGTTATTCCGACTTTTGTTTATGTAACCAAATTGTCAGCCAATCACAAATCAAATCCACGCTGGCATGCAGCGGATGCTCATCATCCGTGACCAGTAGAGGACATTGCCAAGCTTGAGCGGCACGCTCGGAGTTGGCGAGAGGCACAACCGTGTCATGGCGGCCATGCACAATGCACACGGCATTTCCGCGCAACGGTTGCTCAGGGCGCGTCAATGGGTATCCCGGCAGATCAAATGCCGGGCATAACAAAAACAAGCCGCGAACCGGCATGGGCTCTGATGCCAGCATCTGAGCCATATGCGCGGCAACATAGCCGCCCAGACTTGAGCCAACCAGCCACACGGGCTCCGATGCTGGCAGCAGTGAGCGCAAGTGTTGAGTGCGTAACACTGGATCGCGCATGCCGCGAAAGTCAGGAGCGTCTGTACGCCAGCCCAATCGTTCAGCAGCGGCACGCATGGCCTGAATTTTCAGACCGTCCGGCCCGCTCTCCAAACCATGTAGAAAGAAAACAACCGACAATTCACACCTCTTGTTCCGTCAGGACGGATAAAGCATCTCGCCCATACCCATTTTGATGACATGACCACCGATACGACAACGCACTTCCCGGCCCGGTCGCTTATCGAACTCGGCATGCAAGATGCTCTTGCGCGTGGTCTGGCTGCCGCGATCTATCGAGAAAGTATGGGTCCCCGGCGTTGTCTCGGCCTGCTCGGCAAGGTAAGCGATGAACTCCGGCATGACACTACCGATAGGCGGCAGCACGCCTTTTCCCAGCTCGAAACTGAGCAGGCGACCATGAAATTGCGTTTGCCCGGTAATGCTGCCCGGTGCAAACAGGAAAAGCTGCGGCGTGTAGACATGTCCGGCGAGATCGGCCCAGCGCTCAGCATTGAGGCTGGCGCTGAGCACATGCTCCGGGCGCGTGAACGGAATGATCAGCACCGGGTGATCCACACTGACCACCATGGGCTTGTACTTACTAAACGAGATATGTCGCTCGTCGGTATTCAGCATAGCCGCCAGCTGCGCAATGCTCGGCGTGTAGCGATCTATCGTCGGTGTCAGCGTACGTGAGAACTGGATAGCACCGGGGCCATCATCGGCATTGTCGATGAAGCTGTCGATGACCTGCTTCTGTTGTGTGAACGACAGCGTGCTGTACTTGCCCTCGTCCGTCACCAGACCTTTTTCGTAGGCAATGTAAGAAGCCGCAAGGATGGTATGCGCCCCGAACAGGCAGCGGCCGCTGCTATTAAAAACACTCGCGGGCTCGCTCTTCGATTCGGCATCGATAAATACCGTTTCGGTCTGCTGAAACTCACTGGCCAGTGCCTGCTTCTGCTCATCCGACAATGTATGACCATTGAGCGAAACCACCGGAACCTGCACGCCTTGAAAGGGTGAATCAGCGAAGACATCGAGCAGGGAGTATGCGAGCGCCATGATTTGCATCCTGTGTTATTGATTTTATGCCATTCCCGAATGTAGCAGCCTGCTTGCAGACAAGGAATCCATAAGCTCTACAAAGTTTTCTCACTAATTAATAATTACTATCAAAATATTTTAAACAATCAATTTATAAAAAACTCCTAGCAAGCATAGAGTCAAGTGGCAGTAAGACCGACGACATGGAGGGATGCATCACAAAACAGGCTGATGCAGTCGTCGTAAAAGAACAATTTGCTTTCACAGACAAGAAATACGAGCACTCAGGATGCCAGCCTCCTGCGTGCTTAACAGGAGAAGTATCATGCGCAAACCCGCTCTTAACTCGTTGACTCTCGCTATTGCGCTCAGTGGCATGAGCTTGCTGCCGACCGGTGCCCAAGCCAGTCCCGGCAACAACATGTCAAACCAGTTCTGGTGGCCGGAAATCATCAATCTGTCGCCACTGCGTCAACATGATGCCGAATCGAACCCATTGGGAGAAAAATTCGACTATGCCAAGGCTTTCTCGAAACTTGACCTGAAAGCGGTCAAGCAGGATATCCGCAAGACTCTGACAACCTCCCAGCCTTGGTGGCCCGCAGACTACGGCAACTATGGTCCGTTCTTCATCCGCATGGCTTGGCATAGCGCCGGCACTTATCGCGTCAGCGATGGTCGTGGCGGCGCCGGCGGTGGGCAACAACGTTTCGAGCCACTGAACTCCTGGCCAGACAACGCCAGCCTCGATAAAGCTCGCCGCTTGCTCTGGCCGGTCAAGCAGAAATACGGACGCAGCATTTCCTGGGCAGATCTCATGGTGTTGTCCGGTAATGTCGCGCTGGAATCCATGGGCTTCAAAACCTTTGGCTTCGCTGGTGGCCGTCTGGATGACTGGGAGCCGGATCTGGTTTACTGGGGTCCAGAAACCAAATTTTTGGCCAACGAACGGCGAGGCAAAGATGGCAAGCTGGAAAATCCGCTCGCTGCTGTTCAGATGGGCCTGATCTATGTGAACCCGGAAGGCCCCAACGGTGTCCCTGACCCGCTGGCGGCTGCTCACGATATTCGTGAAGCCTTCGGACGCATGGCCATGAACGATGAGGAAACCGTCGCGCTGATTGCCGGCGGCCATACATTTGGCAAGGCTCATGGTGCGCACAAGCCAGAAGAATGTCTCGGCGCCGAGCCTGCAGCCGCCGGCCTAGAAGAACAAGGCTTCGGCTGGAAAAATAAATGTGGCAAGGGCAATGCCGGCGATACGGTGACCAGTGGTCTGGAAGGTGCTTGGTCGGCTAATCCGGTGGCCTGGACCAGCCAATACCTAGACAACCTGTTCAGTTTTGAATGGGTACAGTCGCGCAGTCCGGCAGGTGCCATTCAATGGATCCCGGCCAACAACCAGGCTTCCAACTTGGTGCCTGATGCCCACAATAGTGCAAAGCGTCATGCGCCAATCATGTTTACCACCGACCTGGCACTGAAATTCGATCCCGAATACCGCAAGATCGCGTTGAGCTTCCGCGAAAACCCAGCGGCTTATCAGCTCGCATTCGCCAAGGCCTGGTTCAAGCTGACCCATCGCGACATGGGCCCGCGTTCACGCTACCTCGGCGCTGAAGTACCGAAAGAAACACTAATCTGGGAAGACCCGCTGCCGGCACTGGATCACGCCGTGATCAATGCGACGGATATCGCTGGCTTGAAAAAGCTCATCCTGGCCACAGGCCTGAGTACCCAGGAATTAGTACATACTGCTTGGGCGTCTGCGTCCAGCTTCCGCGGCACCGACATGCGTGGAGGCGCCAATGGTGCACGCATACGCCTCGCACCACAGAAAGACTGGGCTGTGAACAAGCCAGCCGAACTCGCTAGCGTGCTCGGCAAGCTGGAACAGGTGCAGCAGCAGTTCAACAAAACACAGACCGGTGGCAAAAAAGTCTCGCTAGCTGATTTGATCGTGCTCGGCGGCAATGCCGCCATCGAAAAAGCAGCCAAGCAAGCCGGCCATACCCTCACGCTGCCATTTGCACCGGGCCGTGTTGATGCCACGCAAGCGCAGACCGATGCTCTGTCGTTTGCGGCGCTTGAGCCCAAAGCCGATGGTTTCCGCAACTATTACGGCAGCGATGCTCAACAGTCACCGATTACCTCGTTGATCGACAAGGCCAATTTGCTGACGCTCACGGTACCGGAAATGACCGTACTGATTGGCGGCATGCGCGTCATCAATGCCAATACTGGCAATGATCAAGGCGTGCTGACCAGTAAACCGGGCACACTGAGCAATGACTTCTTTGTCAATTTGCTCAGCATGGACACGCAATGGAGCAAGTCTGCTGCCAGCGAAGGTGTCTATGAAGGCAAGGATCGCTCAACGGGCAAGCTCAAGTGGACTGCATCACCAGTTGATCTGGCGTTTGGCTCAAGCTCTGAACTGCGCGCCATCGCAGAGGTGTATGCGTCTGAAGATGGTCGAGATCAATTCATCCAGGACTTTGGCAAAGCTTGGACTAAGGTGATGAACCTCGACCGTTTTGATCTGATGTAACGCAGAGGCTCGAGTTCGGTGCTTGCTAGCCGAACTCGAGCCACATCATCGCAACAACAGAGAACTTAACCTGCCGAGACTGCAACGCCGGTACTGATCCAAGTCATCGGGCGTGGACCTTTCACATATTGCTGCTGTAGTTCCACCACACGAAATCCGGCTTGCACCAAGAGCGACGGAATATCACGATTCAAATGGCATCCACCCGCCAACGGCCGCCATAGTGGCGTGAGGCGATGCTGCCATTTTTGCACGGATGGCTCCGGTGCTAAGCCATGCTCGCTGAACAAGAGCTCACCACCGGGCTTCAATACCCGACGCATTTCATGCAACGCTGCCAGTGGGTCCGGAATTGTGCATAACGTGAATGTACAAACAATGCTGTCGAAGCTGGCGTCATCGGCTGGAATTCGCTCGGCCGATAACGGGACCAGCTCAAGACGCAGGCTTGTTGCAGCAAGCCGATTTTTAGCAATGGCATGAAGCGCCAATGAAGGGTCCAAGCCACATAAGGTACTCACCTTACCGGTATCGTAATGAGCAAGGTTCAATCCAGTGCCTATACCAATTTCCAGTACTTGCCCGTGTGCTTTCGGAACCACTTTTGCGCGCTGTCGAGTAATGGCTTTCATGCCGCACGCGAAGTCGATCAAATGCGGCAACAGGTGTTTCTCATACCAATCAGAAAGCATGATTTCTCCTTAAGAGCTGCATTGAACTGTCATTCAGTTGCTTTACTAGGACGCGCCAACCACTCATGGCCCTTCAGCATGAGTTGCCAATAAATATGAGGCAGCAGCACCGCTTTCAGAAACCAGGCAGACTGCCGAGCAACCGCCGGGTTTAGCGGGAAAGTCGGGAGCAGCTTGCCGCCAAAACCAAACTCGGCAAGCACGACTTTGCCCTTCTCTACCGTGAGCGGGCAGGAACCATAACCATCGTAACGGGTTGGCATAACCTGACCTGACATAACTGCCAGCAGATTCTCTGCTACCACCACAATTTGTTTGCGCACCGCAGCTGCGGTCTTGGCATTCGGAGATGAACACACATCGCCCAATGAAAAGACATTCGTGTAACGGACATGCTGCAAGGTGAATTGATCAACTTCGCACCAGCCGGCGGCATCGGCCAGTGTACTGTTGCGAACCACATCAGGGGCACGCTGTGGCGGCACCACATGCAACATGTCGAAATGCTTTTCCACACGCGTGGTATTGCCAGCAGCATCTTTCACATCAAACCATGCGGTATGTGAGGGGCCGTCAACTTTCACCAGCGTTGACTGAAACGCTAGATGCGCCCCGTATTTCTCAACATACTTCATCAATGGCGGCACAAAAGTCGGCACGCCAAACAACACCGCACCAGCATTATTCAGCTCAACCCGAATATTGCCCAATCGCTTTTGACGAAACCAATGATCGCAGGAGAGATACATGGCTTTCTGAGGTGCGCCAGCACACTTAATCGGCATCGGTGGTTGAGTAAACAAGGCTGTACCAGAGGTCAAACCCTGCACCAACTCCCACGTGTATGGCGCTAGGTCAAAACGGTAGTTCGAAGTAACACCATATTGGCCCAGAGACTCCTCCAAGCCTTCAATGCTATCCCAGCAAATCTCCAGACCCGTACAGACAATCAAATACTGGTAGGAAATCTGACGACCATCCGACAGCAATACCTGACGCGCATCGACATCAATGCGGGAAACGGCAGAACGCATCCATTGCGCCCCGGAAGGAATGAGGTCAGCTGTTTTGCGTTCGGTTTTCTGCGCATCAAAAGCACCGCCGCCAACTAGTGTCCAGGCGGGTTGATAGTAGTGACTAGCACTCGGCTCAACGATGGCTATATCAAGCTGCGGCTGCCGCTTCAACAGACTGGCTGTTACACCAATGCCCGCAGCACCACCCCCTAACACCAGCACTTCGTAGCTGGCCTGCGAATCTCGCTGACAAAGCCCCAGCGCATTGGTGCGTTCAAAAATCTGTCGCGAACGATTACCAGTTCGGCAATACGCCAACACAGGCGTTGGCAAAGTCGCCATCAAACGCCCAAACGCTTCAACCTGCTCATCGCTCATTTGCCCGGGCACAACGGGCAAATAACTGAACTGCAAGCCCTGCTCGGCAGCAGCCTGTTGCATGGCTAGGTGTGATGGCTGCTCATCGCCGCCCTCACCGTCCGGTCGATTGCACACGATGGATTTGAAGCCCAGCCTCCCGACCTCTGCCAATTGCTCCGGCGACAACTGGCCCGTCGTGCTCAGCACCTTGCTTTGAGCTGCAATATCCAACATGCGCATTCTCCCTCGATTATTGTTTTACAGAAGAACCACAGGCCTGCTCATGCAGCTCATTTAATACCCTGCCGCAGTAGAGGCTAGACAAGGTGTTCATGACCTGGATGACCTCATGATTGGCGAGGCTGTAATACATGTATTTGCCTTCACGCCGAGCGTTGACCATGCCCTCTTCGCGCAAGACCGCCAATTGCTGTGACAGTGTAGGCTGCCGAATAGCACAAATTGCCTCCAGCTCACCCACATTGCGCTCGCCTTGCGTTAACTGGCAAAGCAGCAACAACCGGTCCTCATTGGCGAGCACACGCAAAAGTGAGCATGCCTTGCTGGCAGAGTCTCGCAACATGGTGAAGGCTTGCGGCGTCAGCTTGTTGTCCATTGATTACCCCCAATTCACAAAACACTTTATTGACAGATAGTTTATTTGTCAATAATCTAAAAATATATAGAATTTAGTGGAGCACCGTCATGAGCACAAAAGTTCAATCCTTTTTTGACACCGCCACCAGCACCGTCACCTATGTCATACACGCTGGGTCAGGCACTTCCTGCGCCATTGTAGACTCTGTGCTCGACTACGATTTTCGCTCCGGCCGCACCAGCACCACCTCAGCAGATGCCGTGATTGCCTTTATCAAGCAAGAAAAGCTGAACGTTGAGTGGCTGCTGGAAACGCATGCCCACGCCGATCATGTTTCTGCTGCGCCCTATCTTCAAGAACACCTCGGTGGCGTCATTGGGATTGGCGAACACATCCGGGAAGTCCAAGGCGTGTTCAAGCGCATCTTCAATCTGGAACCTGAGTTTGCCCTCAACGGCTCACAGTTTGGCCATCTTTTTACGGATGGCGAGCGCTTTCGCATTGGTGACCTGAATGTTCGCGCCATGCATGTTCCAGGGCACACCCCTGCCGACATCGCCTACATCATTGATGAAGCGCACGCTTTTGTCGGCGATACCCTATTTATGCCGGATGTGGGCTCCGCGCGCTGCGACTTTCCGGGCGGCAATGCTCACACGCTTTACCACTCGACGCGTCGCCTGCTGTCCTTGCCTCCGGAAACCGTGCTCTACATGTGCCATGACTACCCCCCTGCCAACCGGGAAGCCTCCTGGGTGACCACGGTAGCCGAACAACGTGCCGGCAATATTCATCTGCACGATGGCGTGAGTGAAGATGAGTTCGTGGACATGCGTACCCGGCGCGATAGCACGCTGGCCATGCCAAACCTGATCCTGCCATCCATACAAATCAACATTCGCGCGGGTCATCTGCCGCCCGCAGATGACAATGGCACCCGTTATCTGAAAATTCCGCTGAATGCACTATGAGACTGCAGAGCTTGCCATGGCTGCCTGATTGGCTGCGGCACTATCAGCGCAGCAATCTTGGCGATGATGCGTTGGCCGGCACGATTACGGCCATCCTGCTGATCCCGCAGGCACTGGCTTATGCCATGCTGGCTGGCCTGCCCCCAGAAATCGGGCTATACGCCAGCGTTGCACCACCCATCATCTACGCGCTGACCGGTAGCAGCCGCACGCTTGCCGTGGGCCCTGTGGCCGTGGCCGCCGTCATGGTTGCGGCAGCCTTGGGTGGATTTGCCAATGGTGATCCGGCGCGCGCTGCGGCTGGGGCGCTATGGCTCGCGCTGCTCTCTGGCGGCTTCTTGCTGTTGTTTGCCATTCTGCGGCTAGGCTGGCTTTCACACTTTGTCAGCCATCCCGTACTCAATGGCTTCAGTACCGGCGCGGCCATCACCATCATCGGTACGCAAATACCCACATTGACGGGTCTTAGCTTAGGTAACCAGGAGTCACTCCTGACACTGATCGGGCATTTGTTGCCCAAGCTAGGCCAGGCCCATGTGCAAGTCATGGGCTGCGGGTTGGTCACCATTCTCTTGTTACTGCTGGCCAGGCATAAACTTGCAGGCTGGCTGACAGCCGTTGGCATTGTGCCGAAAAGAGCCGCCTTGGCAGCTCGCACAATGCCGCTATTTATTGTGGTCGGTGCTATCTCGTTGTCATTCTGGCTCGATGGTGCCTCACACCTGCCGGTGGTTGGCACCATCCCCCAAGGTTTGCCTTGGCCATCCGCAGACTTTCTGTTTGTACCGGGCTGGCAAAGTCTTGCCGGTTCAGCACTGCTGATTGCCGTAATTGGTTACGTGGAAAGCCTGTCTGTGGCGCGCCTGCTGGCATTACGCCGACGCCAGCGCATTGACCCGGACCGAGAGCTGCTGGCGTTAGGCAGCACCAATGTGGCATCTGCCTTGTTCGGCGGCATGCCCGTTGCCGGAGGATTTGCCCGCTCCATGGTGAACTTCGATGCCGGTGCCCGAACCCAAATGGCCGCCATCATCACCGCTGGCTGGGTAGCCCTCGCCGCCATGACATTTTCCGGAGCACTAGCGCCTCTACCTAAGGCGGTACTGGCCGCCATTGTAGTCGTGGCCGTCACTCAGCTGATTGATTTGCGGGGGATTGTTGCCACCTGGCGCTACGACCGTAGTGATGGCATCTCGCAGCTGGCAACACTGCTCGGTGTACTCGCTCTCGGCATTGAGCCCGGCCTGCTGCTCGGCATTGGCCTGGCGCTGATGCTCTACCTGCGCCGCACCAGCAATCCGCATATCGCAGTAGTCGGGCGAGTGCCGGGCACGGAGCACTATCGCAATATTCTGCGCCATGAGGTGACCACGTGGCCGGAACTACTGCTGGTGCGCATTGACGAAAATCTTTATTTCGCCAATGCACCGCAAGTAGAAGCTCGTGTGCTTTCGCTAATGGCCGAACAACACGATGCCAAACATCTGGTACTGATCTTGTCCGGCGTGGCCGCGATTGATGCCAGTGGTCTTGAACTTTTGGAAAGCCTTCTCACTTCACTGAAGGAAGCGGGCACGCAGCTGCATTTAGCCGAAATCAAAGGCCCCGTCATGGATCACCTGCAAGGTACACATTTCTTAAGCGCATTGGGTCTGGAGCACACTTATCTGTCCACGGAGCAAGCCGTCGCAACATTGACGAACCCCGTAAACCCCACTTGAAGGTAGTCATGAACGTCCGAGGAGGCCTATGATGGATGCTTCACTATTCACCGATGCACAGATGCTTGCGCGCATGCAGTTTGCCGCAAACATCACGTTTCACATTCTATTCCCAACCATCAGCATTGCGCTGGGCTGGGTCTTGTTCTTCTTCAAGGTTCGCTATCAGCTGACCGGCGCCGAACACTGGATTCGTGCCTATCGCTTCTGGCTAAAAGTCTTTGCGCTGACCTTTGCGATGGGCGTTGTCTCCGGCATCACCATGTCGTTTCAGTTCGGCACCAACTGGCCCGGCTACATGAACACGGTAGGCAATGTGGCCGGACCTTTGCTGGCCTATGAGGTAATGACGGCATTTTTCCTGGAAGCAACCTTCCTCGGCATCATGCTGTTTGGTCGCAGCCGGGTATCCGAGCGCATGCATACCATCGCCTGTTTTCTCGTAGCCTTTGGCACCACCTTATCGTCCTACTGGATTCTCGCGCTCAATACCTGGATGCAAATTCCGACCGGCTTCGAAATGATCGCCGGCAAAGCGCATGTCACCGATTGGTCAGCCATTCTCTGGAATGCGCCGCTGGCCTATCGCATCGCACACATGTTGATAGCATCCGGTCTGACGGTAGCATTTCTGATTGCGGGAATTTCTGCCTACCGGCTGCTGCGCGGCGACCGCAGAAACGATGTGCAAGTGGCATTACGCACCGGCATCGTCATGGCTGCCTTGCTGATTCCGACACAAATTCTGATTGGTGACATGCACGGCCTGAACACACTACATCATCAACCGGCCAAGATCGCCGCCATTGAAGGGGTCTGGACCCGAGAGTCTGGCGCCCCTCTGCTGCTGTTTGCGCTACCCAATGCCGAAACCAAATCGAACGACTACGCCCTAGGCGTGCCCAAGCTGGCCAGTTTGATCCTGACGCATGACATAAATGGCGAGCTGCCTGGGCTGGATGAGTTTCCGGCCGGCCACGCCCCGGTCGCCCCGGTTTTCTGGTCATTTCGCATTATGGTTGGCGTCGGCATGCTGATGCTGGCTGTTGCCTGGGGTTGGGCCTTCCTGTTGTGGCGGCGTCAAACTCCACGATGGGCCTTGCGAGGCCTGGTCGCTATGACATTCTCCGGCTGGTTTGCCACTGTTGCAGGCTGGTATGTCACGGAGGTCGGGCGTCAGCCTTGGCTGGTCACCGGCGTACTTCTGACCAAGGATGCTGCATCCACGGTACCCGCGCAGGCTATCTTTGGCTCATTGACCATGTACCTGCTGCTCTATACCGCTTTGCTGCTTTCCTATGTCTCGGTCGTGTTCTATCTCGCCCAGAAAGCCCCTCACAGCACGCACCAAGATGATGCCGACTACTCAGGAGCAACATCATGATCTTGCCTTGGATTACCGATGATCAACTGCCGCTGATCTTTGCCGGCCTCATGGGTCTAGCGTTGCTCCTCTACGGCCTGCTCGATGGCCTAGACCTCGGTGTTGGCGTGCTCATGCGCCGCGCCGAAAGTGCAGACAAAGACATGATGATTGCCTCCATCGGCCCCTTTTGGGATGCCAACGAAACGTGGTTGGTGCTTGGTATCGGCCTGCTGCTGGTCGCTTTCCCGGCGGCGCACGGCATAATTTTGGGCAAGCTCTACATCCCGGTAGCCATCTTGCTCATGGGCCTTATTCTGCGCGGTGTCGCCTTTGATTTTCGCGTCAAAGCCAAGGCCGATCACAAGCCGGTCTGGAACGCCATATTCTATCTTGGCTCCCTGCTCGCCAGCCTGGCTCAAGGCTTCATGCTAGGCCACTACCTGATGAACTTTGCCGATACCTGGACGGCATACCTCTTCTCAGGCTTTATCGCGCTTTGCTTCGTCGCCGGATATGCCCTGCTCGGTGCCTGCTGGCTGATCATGAAAACCGAAGGCTTTTTGCGCCAACGCGCGGTGCGCTGGGCACGTGGCGCACTTTGGCTCACAGCCTCTGGTATTGCTGCCATTTCGCTGGCTACGCCGCTCGTTTCCGAGCGTATGGCTGAACGCTGGTTCAGCCTACCGAACCTGTTTTTTCTGCTGCCTGTCCCTATTCTCACCACCGCGATTGTCTTCATGCTGGATCGTGTACTGAGCACCATGCAGAACGCGGCTCAAGAGCGACACAACTGGGTTCCGTTTGCCGGCACAGTCGCACTCTTCATGTTGGCATCCGGTGGTCTGGCATACAGCCTGTTCCCGTACCTATTAATGGATCAGATGACCATCTGGGAGGCGGCAGCTGCACCCGAGGCACTCCGGGTCGTCTTGATCGGCGCACTGGTTGTGCTACCAGTCATCCTCGCATACACCGCCTATTCATACCGCGTTTTCTGGGGCAAGGCAGAGCCTCTGGCCTATCGCTGACCTCGCGAGCTCGGTAGGGAACAGAGCCCACTTATGAGCAACCTCAGCTGCGCTTAGTTCAGCGCACTGAGGTCTTTGCCGCCTTTCCCCTTCTTATCTACTCTGCGCAGCGCCTCGGCCACCTCTTCGTCTGTGACCTGGGTAACCTGCAGCACAGCCTGGCGGATGCCGCTGGGCAAAACCTCTAAGGCTTCCTCGGCAAGCCTAGCCAAACGGGTGTCGAACACCAGTTGGTCGCGCGCATCAAGATGGAGGAAACCCATACCCTTGAGCGTATCCAGAAAGCCGCGGAACAGTGCTTTGTCGAAAAACTCAGGGGCGCTGAACTCACGCACAAATGACAGACGCTGCGCCAACAGATGGCACAACTCCTCCAGCTGCTGCTGGGTCAGCGTGCCGGAGCCACGTTGGCTAAGCACCGTGATGGTCATGTGATAGCGCACCAACGTCTGTCGCAACGCTCGGCTCAGAATGTGCAAACGCGCGTGCTCGGCACTGCTTGCGGCAGGTACGGTCCAGTTACCGTTACGCCGGCGCTCGATCAGGCCGAGCCCGACCAACGCCTCCAGATAGTTGGCAACTACAGCATCAAGCTGGTCAATCGGCCAGATTAGGAATAGCTCGGCCTGCAAAAACGGATACACCGCGTGCACACGGTGCCGTATCTGCTGGAGGCTGGCCTCACGCCGCTGCAGCAGAATGACCGCAAGCAACGACGGCAGTGCAAACAGGTGCAGGGTGCTGTTACGGAAGTAGGTCATCAGCACACCTTCTTCCTCATGCAAATAGATGAGATCGCCGAACGGATGCGAGCGACGCTGCAGGATCTTGAGCTGCTCACCGCAGGCGATCATGCCGCGCCCGTCAAGTTCAGTGACCGTGACACGGTCGCTGTAAGGCACCGCCAGCAGCAGAGCCTTGCAAACATCAAGGTGTGCAGCCAACTCGTCTTCGTCGATTGCGTGCCGAGGCGTAGACAGCAGCGCCAACGCCAGCAAGTTGCTGGCATTAACGTCGGCAGCGGCATTGATATGCCGGCTGATGTCCAAGCCGAGTTGCTGCGAGGCCGGAATGAAGGCCGGAGAATCGAGCACGCAGGGATTGTCGCGCCAGCCCGGCAGCAACACATCCAAACGCTGATCAAGCAGGATGGGCTCACCGAAGTTCAGATAGACGCGCCCGAAGACCTTCTTCAGCTGGCGTACCGACAGGATCAGTGCGAGCAGGTTCTCTTTTTGCTTGGGCTTGCCTTGCAACTCGCCGATGTAGGTACTCCCCTCCATATTCAAGTTCATTCGGGAGCTATACTGTTACATAGCGTTTTTGTCTAAGGCAGGAAAATATGATCAAAAAATCACCTCCCGAAAGTCAGGGCGAGCGCGCACTAGGTGCGGTTATGCGCAACGCTAGGCTTGAAGCTATCGAGCGTCGTACGCAAGCGATGGCAACTCACTCGGAACGACTGAAGGCCGCGATCAATTCAGGGGTAGTCCGCCGCCAGGAACTAGCCCGTGACTGGTGATAGACCAATCCTTATCCAACATAAATGCCTACAAATAGATCCCACAAAATTGCATGTCTGATCTTTGTCCACATGCTGCGTATACCGATCTTCGCATCAAGCCAGCAAGTCATCTACTATGAATCCCCTGACCTCGCTACGCAGCCAAAGCATGAGCACAACCTCAACCATCACACCTGAAACTCCACTCGGCCATGCCATTTGCAGTCTCTTCGCTAGGGCCCTTCCACTGCTGGAAGGAAAGCCCGCAGGCTCGTTGAAGGTCTTCATTTTCGGCGGAGCCGCAATTCATCTACTCACCAAGTCCCGTGGCAGTGCCGATATTGATGCTGAGACAGTAGCGACCAGAAATCTGAATCTTGGCGAAATCAAGGCTGTTTTTGAAATCCCGGAAACCTACGAAGACGAGTCTGGCCGCGATCTGCAAGTCATCATCGATCAGAACTATAGCAACACCTTGGGCCCGCTACATGAGGACTATCGCGAGCGCGCCATCCCAATTTATGGTTTTGCCGATGGTTCGCCACTACAACTCTTCATCGCCTCCCCGGTTGATCTGGCGATCAGTAAGCTAGGACGGTTTTCTGATGTGGATAGAAGCGATATAGATTTGCTGCTGAGACTTGGTAAAATCGATGTGCAGAAGCTGCTAACCTTGGCGGAAGATGCCATCGAGGTTTCCGTTAGTGGCAGTAAGGGCATCACACGGATCAACCTGCGTGATGTGACGGAACAATACTTGTAGAGCAACACCATGACCACTGTGAGCATGACTGCCGAGAACATGGCCGATACTGATGTCAGGCAGATGCTTGCGCAGGTCACAGAGCGCAGGCCCAGTTCGGTATCGTCTCTTCAACTGTCCAAGCTCGCATGGCTGGTGTGGCATGAACGCCGCGACCGCCTCCCCGAAGTTCAGGAGGCGCTATCTTCGCTCAGTGATCTCAGGAAAAAGCGCGCGCTGTATTTGCTTGACTCTCTTCGTCGCTACCCCGTGGTTCCTGACGACCGTGCCGCAAAAATGAAGACATTCCTGCTCTCATATTCCCAGCTGAAACCCAAAGAGCCATCTGATCAAGCCCGGAAGCTTCTCCAAAGCTACAAGCTAGATAGAGTGGCCGCTGACTGGGGTTTGGAGGAGGATGCTAGGAAGAAGTTTCAGATGCTGCTGCCTTTCCAGACACGTCATTTTGCGGCCAGCCTCTCCTCTGAAAATGAAGACCGCTAAACAAAAAGACTGCTCTTAGCGTTGGGATGCTGCTGCAGAACGACATGCTCCTTCGAGTCGCTTGCGTGTCGCTAGATTGCCATAGGCGCGTAACGCCTGGCTCAATTCATCGCCATTCAGCTGCTTCGCCTTGCTTTCCGCACGTGCCCAGACAGCCGACACATCCTCGGCCAGCTCGTCCACATTGTTGAGCAGATCAACAAACAGGAACTCCGTAGACAACATGTTCGGAAACCTCAGCTTCACTCGAAAATCGAACTCGCGATTGCCCAGCCTAAATTGCCCGTGCCGCTTGCGGTTGTAGACGATCGTGCGATTGTAGAGCTGAGTCGTGCCCAGCCCGACTGTGTTGTAGGCCGACGGCGAGAAGAGCAGAAAGTCATCATCCCGCAGAAAAGCGCGCACCAGCTCGGCATCGTCAGGTGGTAGCTCGCCGAACGCAGATTTGCGTGGCGCGTAATAGAGCCCTTGCGCCAGCTTCTTCAAGTCTCCCGCCTGCACCAATGCCTGCAGATGCCGATCTACCGCGTTCGACACTGATGTCAGGTCGGCGCGTCGATAGACACGACCTGGCTCAAGGACATGCCGAACCTGCTCTATCGCACTTGGCTGTTCGTGACTGGCCATGACGCATGACTTCTCATTGAAAATTCATGCATTCAAGATAACAGATTGATCACTGATCAGATCACATCCCCATCCATATGCGTTAACCGACAACAAGTGATGGTTTTTGAATATGAATGGGGACTACCGCTCAATCACAGGAGTCATGACCCCAGCCTCCACAAGCAATATGCTTAAAAAGCCAAGGCGCACTGCATGCGAACGAAACAGGAAGATGCTTAGATTTATCAACAAAATTCAACCTAAAGTTGAAATCTACGGAAAAATCTAAGCACGATCCGATCGTGCAGGCTCAAGCAAAGGCACTGTTCGACGAAGAAAATACAGGTCATGAAAAGCAATAAACCCTTGATTTTATCAAAAAAATCAAGGGTTTATATGATTTTGCGGTGAGAGAGGGATTCACTACACCTTAAATATCAATAACTTGAACCAATCAAAATCTACGATACCGACAGGAATACCTACACATCATCAGCACACTTGGCTGTACAAATTTGCACGCTCACAGCAACGCGCCATAGCCCGCCAACAACTTGGTCGTCTGCACCAGACCTTGCTTGCGCAACACATCCAGGAAACGATCAACCTCCATCGGAGGATGCCTGAGCGTCGCGCGCTGACGACGCGCAGCATCGACGACTGCCGCCGGATCAAGATCGAACAGGTTTTCGATGAACTCGTCAGGGTGCTGCGCTTCCACACCGTAGGCTGAGAGCGCGCTCGCAGGAAAGTCCTTGAGGTTGAAGGTGACGATCACGTTGGCATGGCAACGCACCGCAGCGGCGACCACATGGCGATCATCCGCATCCGGCAAGGTCAGACCATCGATCAGTGACTCATGGCCGGTTACCAGGCCATCCGGAATGGCCTGATCCATGAGCTGAGACGTGCGATCCAGCTGCTCGCGCGTGAGATCGGTACGGTTCAGCAGCAGATTGCGCTTCCACTCCTCGTGAATCTGGGTTGTCCATCGGGCCCGGAAGCAGCCCGACATGCCCAGCCAGATAAGCAAATCACGCAAAGGGGCCGGATAAAGCACGCAAGCGTCATAGACTGCCGTGAATGGCGAGCTTCTCATTCATACCCCATGCCCAGATCCTGGGCCTGCTGCGCGAGCAAGGCCATGGCCTGCTCACTCTCGACAGCGCGCTTTTCCTTGTAGGCCATCAAGTCCGCAAACTTGACGCGCCGATGCTTGCCGGTGCGATGGAAGGCCAGCTGACCCTCCTCCAGCAGCTTCACCAGATGGGGACGCGACACGTTGAGCAAGTCAGCCGCTTCCTGCGTGGTCAGCTCGGCATGCACAGGGAGCACCTTGACCGCATTGCCGTCCGCCAGCTCGGCGAGGATATCCACCAACAGTCTCAGCGCTGAGGTAGGCAGCTCGACCTGATGGGCTTCATTCCTGGCATCAAAGATCTGGATGCGCTGCGTCTCGAAACCCGTCGCGAGAAACGCCGCAAGCTCGCGCTGCCCGCGCACGGCAGCCTGGATCTCGCGTTCGACAGGCAGTGTCATCTTGGACTGGGCGGTAGTGGACATGGTGTACCTCTGGTTAGCAGACGCTATCTCTCACAACCAAGATATTCGAAATAATCGAAATTCGCAATATCCGAAACGATGGGAATACTCGCTGACAACCCCGAAAAGCAGGCCCTTGAAGTCAGGATGGTCATGCAGCAGCACGGCATGCTCCTTCCAGACGCTTGCGCGTCGCCAGATTGCCGTATGCACGCAGCGCCTGACTCAAGTCATTGCTATCCAACTGCTTGAACTTGCTTGCCGCGCGTGCCCAGACAGCTGCTGCATCCTCGGCCAGCTCATCGACATTGTTGAGCAGATCGACGAACAGGAATTCCGTGGACAAGGCATGCGGAAACCTCGGCTTCACCCGGAAATCGAACTCGCGATTGCCCAGCCTGAAGTGCCCATGGCGCTTGCGGTTGTAGACCACCGTGCGGTTGTAGAGCTGCGTGGTGCCCAGTCCGACCGTGTTGTAAGCGGAGGGAGAGAAGAGCAGGAAGTCATCATCCCGCAGGAAGCTGCGCACCAGTTCAGCATCATCAGGCGGCAGCTCGCCAAACACCGATTTGCGAGGCGCGTAATAGAGTCCCTGTGCCAGCTTCCGCAGATCACCCGCCTGCACCAACGCTTGGAGGTGTCTATCAACCGAATTGGACACAGCCAACAGGTCGGCGCGACGGTACACACGCCCAGGCTTCAGAACCTGCCGGACTTGCTCTAACGCACTGGACTGCTCGTGATCGGCCATGACGCATGACTTCTCATTGAAAATTCATGCAATCAAGGTAACAGATTGGGTGACTTCTGACCAGATCAAGCCTTTCCGACGCGCAACATCGACGACAGCCGGATAGAGCACGCAAGCGTCATAGACTGTCGTGAATGGCGAGCTTCTCATTCCTAGCGTCATGAAATTTATTTTGACTCAACCTCACGAAAGTCTTTGACTCCGCGCCCCAGCTTGCGTCGCAGAAGGGCGCGCAGCGTCACCCCGTCGGCGTACCCGACCTGCGCGGCAACTTGATCAACGCTTTCACGCCCGGTGCGCAGGAGTTGGACAGCACGTTCGACGCGCAGGTCCTGGAAATACGACAGCGGTGTCTTCCCGAGCACACTGTGTAAGCGCCGTGCCAAGGTGCGTTCGCTGGTCCCGGCCGCTATTGCCGCCTCGCTCAAAGAAAATCCGTCCGCCAAATTGCGCCTGGCCCAGTCCTCGAAGCGTTCGACTACCGGATCAGCATGGGCCAGGTGGTCCGGAATGATGAACTCCGCTTGGGAGCCACGCGCCTCGACCAGCAAGTAACGGGCAACCAGCGCTGCCAGTGCCGGGCTGCTGGCTCTGACAATGCTCAAGGCCAAGTCCACATGAGCAAGCGCTGCACCTGCTGTAGTGAAGCCATCCGCGTTGACGAGCATGCGCGACTCGTCAAGCTTCACCCTGGGATAGCGTTGCCGAAACATCGGACCCAGCCACCAAGAGGTCGTCGCGCGTCTCTCGTCCAGCAAACCACTTTCGGCTAGCAAAAAACTTCCTGAGCAGGCGGCACCCAGATGAGCCCCGGTGGCGGACCATTGGCGCAAGATTGCCGCTGTATCCGCCACGTCGGGTCGGACCAGGCGATCCGCCAGTGTGTCGGGCATCTTGTCCCCCAGCGCAGGAACGAACACGACGTCAGGCGTCGGCGCACGGTGTGCAGGTACGACGGGGACCGTCAAACCCTGCGCGGTTCGGACATGGCGCCGCACACCGACCAATGCCAGGTCAATCGGCGCCGGGGGCTGCGGCAAGGAGACGGCCAAGGCGTTGGCGAGACTCAACGTGTCAGTGAGCGCCGCCAACCCCAGATCGAATACGCCATCAGATACCAAGAGATGAATTTTCATGGCAAGAATCATATCAATATTGTCGTTCTTGTCACTAGCTTGGTCTATCACCAAGTCCCAGACTGTCTGCAGGCCCAATGCCTGCACAACCCGTCCAATGCTAGGAGTTCACCATGACCAAACTTGCCCTTTTCGTTCGCCTTGAAGCCAAACCTGGCCAGGAAGCTGCCCTCGCAGAATTCCTAGCCAGCGCACTCCCGCTCGCCAACGAGGAGTCCGGAACCACCGCATGGTTTGCACTGAAGTTCGGCCCATCGACTTTCGGTATTTTTGATGCCTTTGCGAACGAAGCGGATCGTGAGGCCCATCTGAATGGCGCCATCGCTGCTGCCTTGATGGCCAACGCCGCCACACTGCTGAGCTCGCCGCCCAACATCGAGAAGGTCGAGTTGCTTGCCGCCAAGCTGCCCGGCTAACAGCACTTTTTCAGCATTTCGCACTGAAACGAGATGGCGAGTTTTGGCAATCCATCTCGTTTCAATGTGTAGATGTAATCACCAGCGCACTCAAAATGAAGTCGTCGATGACATCAAACAACCGGAAAACTGAGCCCATACCGGGCTGTGACATTCCTTTTTTAAATGAGACAACTATGAAGAACATGCTCACCCTCGCTGCTCTCACACTGGCTGCAGCCTCGGTTGCACAGGCTGCTCCCAGCAGTAAGTCAACTGCGGCACTGCTCGCAGCTGACAAGTCTTGCAATGGTCTGCCTACCCATGCTGAGTTCAAAGAAGCGCTGCAAGCCGCGCAGAAGAAAAACAATGCCGGGCTTGGTCTCAACATGTGGGGTGCGGTGGTAAATCGCGCGGGCGTGGTCTGTGCCGTTGCCTTCACCGGTGACACCTGGGGCGATCAGTGGCCAGCCAGTCGCATCATTGCGGCCCAGAAGGCGAGCACCAGCAATAATTTCAGCCTCCCCAAGCTGGCAATGGCCACAGCCAACCTCTACAGCATCGCACAGCCCGGTGGATTCGCCTTTGGTATTCAGGAAGCCAACCCGGTTGTACCTGAGCGCGTCTATGCTGGTCCCTCGGCCTACTGGGGCCAGGTCAATGACCCGATGGTTGGCGAGCGCGTGGGTGGCTTAAATGTGTTCGGGGGCGGTCTGCCGCTCTATAACGCCAAGGGTGAACTTCTGGGTGCACTGGGCACTTCGGGTGATAGCTCTTGCGCCGATCACATCATCAGCTGGCGCACGCGCAGCACATTGAAACTTGACTATGTGCCGGCCGGCCTTGGCCCCAATGGCGTGGACCAGATCGCTTTTAG
>JACCDZ011154634.1_pt1 | contig 37153 bp, 30 predicted proteins | sample 7449551 | NCBI WGS metagenome assembly JACCDZ01 (sample SAMN15323452, study PRJNA562643) | freshwater metagenome | isolation source: river surface water | place: USA:Blue River Watershed | collected 2017-08-18
AGTTCGACAAATGTGCGCCTTTGCACTTTTCGGCGTTTTTTCAATTTTCTCAACAGAATTCAAAGGAATTTCCATGAAGCGTAGACTCTTAGGCGCAGCTTTGCTCGGTTTGTCAGCAGCCGTTTTGGTGGCTTGCGGTGGCGGTGGTGGTTCACCAGCTGCTTCTACAACAAACCTTACCGTCGTCCCAGCCAAGGGCGCTGTTTACGGTGCAACGGCAACAGCCTACAACTCAACTGGCGCAACTGCAATCGTTAGTTCTTCTACTGCAGCCAGCGGCACGACTGACGCAGGTAAAGCAGTTCTAAACGTTGGTAACACCTCTGGTATTGTCATTATCAAGGTAGTTGGTAAGGACGCAGGCGCAGCTAAGTATTGGGACGAGAAATTGGCTGCTGAGGCCAACTTTACTTCCGCATCCTCTTTGACTTCTGCTGTTCCAGCAGTGACTGCAGGTACAGCAGCTTCAGCTGGTGTTACCCCATTCACAACAATGGCTGCCAAGTTGTCTGGCATCGACCCCAGCAAATTGGGTAGCACTGGCGCAGTTCCAACTGGATTGAAAGCTGACACAATTTATGAAGGTGCAGCTCGTTTGGTTTTGGCTTTGGGCTTGCCAACAGATTTCAACATTTTCGCAGCACCCAAACCCGCTACCTCTGCAGCTGCAACAAACGATGTTTACGGCGATTTACTTGCCGAAATTGGTAAGAATGCTGCTGCTGGCTCTAATGCCTTAGCCTTGTTTGATGACATCATCGCAGCTACAACTATTGCAACAGTTGACGCTAACGGCAATACATCTTTGGGTACCGCATTGGATAACGCAAAGTTCACAGCGTTTAACACTATCGTTAAAACTGCTGGTACTGCTGCCGGCGTTACAGTCGGATCGATTAACTTGGCGCCAGACGCTAATGCCTTATCGGCTGCAAAGTCTGCTATCAAGACTGCCGCAGAAAAAGCTACAGCTCCTGCTAAAAGCTCAGGTTCTGGCTCAGGCTCAGGCTCAGGCTCAGGTTCAGGCTCAGGTTCAGGCAGCAACTAATTTTATTGGTTCACGCCAGCCTTGCAAAAGGGGCTCTTCGGAGCCCCTTTTTTCTTGATAACTTCGCTTAAATTGTTTCCAATGAAAAAGCCTCTATCACTTTGCCTCAAGCACAGAGGTTTTCTCATTGCAACCGTTATTGGCATTCAATTGTTTTCACTGCCACATGCGCAGGCTCAGTTGGCCCCTTCAGGTTACACAGGCGCTATCAACACACCCACAGCTGATGTGCTTGGCTATGGTCAGTTGGTCGGCAGTATGTCTAACACCACTCCTGAGCGTCGTCGTGTTTATCCTGGTGTCGGCTGGTTTGGAGGTTCAAATTTGGGGTTTGGCATAGCCCCGGGCGTTGAAGCTGTAGGTAGGCTCACATACGATGGCAATGCTTGGTGTGACCAATACGATAGTACTTGCCAAACCACCACACGCGACCTTTCTTTTGGTGGCAAGTACCAACTCCCCTTTGGAGAGTTACCACTCAAAAGCCGCTTTGCTGTCGGTATGACTGATTACGGCGGTGCTGCCACGCTATATCGCCAATACTATGGCGTAGGCACAACCAATGTCGGTCCTCTTGAAATCAGCGCTGGCACTGCGACTGCCACACAAGGTGGTTTGATGCATGGCAAGTTTGGTAGCGTTGCCGTTAATTTGGTTGAAAACTTTCGAGTTTTGGCTGAGTCCGACACACGAGAAAAACGTGTAGGCTTTGCCTACAGCATACAAGTGTTGCCAGACCTTCAAGTTGCCTTTGGTAGCAGCCGCAAGGTCACCAACAACACCGGCCAGCAGCGCAGCCAAATGACTGTCAGCTTGACCTACGATCTTGACGGCTCAGTCAAAAGAAAAGGTCAGCCCGCAGCACCTATCTCACAAGCTGTTGGTGTCACTCCTGCATATGCGCCACCAATTGCTTCAAAGACAGCAAGCTCAGCCGAGATTGAAGTTGCTTCTGACAAAGCACGCTCGTTTGCAAATGATTTTGCCAGTGCGCTCGAACGAGCCGGCTTTTCTGAAATTTCGGTGGGCAAAGATGGGCAACTCTGGCATGTGAGGGCCGAGCCACGCAGTTGGCGAAAAAACCGCCTCGACGCTTTGGGCGTTGTCATGGCGTATTGGCAACGCTTGAGCCCGTATGCTGATGCACCGGTGGCCGTTACCCTGACCTTTTTGAAAAACCCCGTTCTTCAAACCCGAACCAGCACCACCTGCCTGAATTACTTTGTCAATGGGGTGGGCACTTGCATTGAAGGTAAGCCCTTTGCGTTCAAAGACAACCCCATGGCCATGGAGGCCGACCTCAAACACGTTCTTTGGTTTGTTGAAAACAAGGCCTCCCAATTTTTGAAACCCGACATTGAGTTTAGCCCCAGTGCCTCTTACACCGTTGGGTCTGAATTTGGCATTTACGACTATTCTGCTGGCATCTCTACCGGAGTAGAACTGCCTCTGTACAAAGGTTTGTCGTGGCAGGGTTACCACACCCGTTTGGTCACTGAAACGGATGACTTCAAAGATCCCAATCACTACATCAGGCGCGTGGGCTTGGGGGAAAAAACCGCCCGTGGCGCCAGTATGTTCACCTACACCCGCCCCATCTACAACAACCTGTGGGTTGAAGCTGCTCATGGGGCGCTTTCTTCATCTACCCAAGGCACCACGTTCAACACTGTGTGGACGTCTGACAACAGCAAGTGGAAGCTGAGCGCCACCAAAGGCACCTACAAACAAACCATGCCTTATGGCTTTGAATCCCTCAATCCAGCGTTTGTAACAGCCAGATATGCTGTGCGCCCAGGGTTTTGGGCACTATCTATGACCAAAGGGCGCTTCTTAAACAATGACGAGGGCTACCAGGTAATGTCCAGCCACACATTTGGCGATAACCGTATTCGCTTCTTCTACCGCAAAACAGGCCCCGGGAATTTCCAAACGCCTAACAAACGTGCTTTTGCAGGCTTTAGCATCACTATGCCAATTGGCCCCAAAGAGTCTTACGCACTTGGCCCCGTTACTATTCGTGGCCGAGACCAATATGCATTGGGCCTAGAAACTAAGGTGCAAGAAAAAGACAACTACATTGAGCCTGGGTATGGCCTATACCCAACCATTCGGCACGGCCTAAATACCGATGTGGGTGACTATGACCGCGGTGATGTTGGCTCTATCGAAGCTAACCTCCACAGGCTCATCGCTTCCATTAGAGACTATTCAATGAAATAGAATGTTCACTTATGTTTGATTGGTCTGCGTTCTTGACGATAGTCGCCGCCTTTGTGGTCACATTTCTGACCACCGGTGCAGTGCGGCATTTTTCAATGATGCACAGCTTTGGTCACGACAAAGACGAGGGCGTCCAGAAGTTTCATACGCAAACCACATCCCGCTTGGGTGGCATGGGGCTGATTGTTGGTTTTTTTGTCTCCGTGGCATTGGCTGTGAAGACCATGCCCGAGGTGGCGTCCCTGGGCGGCTGGTTATTGATTGCCTGCATTCCAGTGTTTGCGGGCGGACTTATTGAAGACCTCACGCACAAGGTTTCACCTGGCATGCGTCTTGTTTTGGCAATGGCCTCATCGCTCTTTGTGCTTTTTGTGCTGGGTGCTGGCGTGAGCCGTACAGATATTTTTTGGATTGATTATTTGCTGCAGATTCAGCTCATCTTTTTTGTGTTGACTGTTCTGGTGGTATCTGGCTTCATCAACGCCACCAACATCATCGATGGTTTTCATGGTTTGGCCAGCGGCACCATGGCCATTGTTTTGTTGGGCCTAGCATCCTTGGCTCATCAAGCGGCTGACTGGACCATGGTCAACCTGTGCCTTATTGCATTTTCAGTTGTCATGGGCTTTTTCTTTTGGAACTGGCCACTTGGCAAAATTTTCTTGGGTGACGCTGGTGCTTATATATTGGGGTTTTGGGTGATTCAGTTGGGGCTGCTCATCGTGAACCGTTGCACCACCATTTCCCCTATGGCGCCACTGTTGGTGGGCTTGTACCCCATTGTTGAAACGCTTTTTAGCATGTACCGGCGCAAGTTTGTGCGATCGCACCCAATGGGGCACCCAGACAGTTTGCATTTGCATACCCTGCTGTTTAGGCGGGTAGTGAGTAGCAACTACAAGGTGGCGCCTTACCTTTGGATGTTAACTATTGTTAATGCGGTTGTTGCCTATGAATTTGCAGACAACACAACTGCACTGCTTTGTTTTATGTTTATGTTTGCTGCGTTTTATGTTTTGATCTACACAAAGCTGGTGCGGTTTGAAACGCCAAAGTTACTTTTAAAGTAAGCCGGATATCAGGAGTTAGCGTGCGCATGAGCGCAGCTTGATAAATCATATGGGCGCCATTTAAGGTTTCCGATGACGATTACCACCAGCATAATATTTTCTTCACTTTGCGATCACTTTCCTTAGCATCTCTAGCATGTTTGCAGCCAATTGTTTACGGTCGTACCTATTTGCTGCCGCCAACCCGTTGGCTTGATAGCGTTTGAAGAGTGTTTCATCAGCTCGCAGCTTCAACAACCCCTCAACCAGCTGATGGGCGTTTTCAGACTCAAACACTTCACCCACTTGTTCCGTCTGTACGATGGCTGCAGACTCACCCGCTACGCCGTGCAATACCGGTATGCCCATGCCTATGCACTCAAACAGCTTCGACGGAATCACTGAAGAGAATAACCCTGTCTTGCGCAAATGGATAACCGCCACATCTAGCAGCGACCAATAACGTGGCACCTGATCCTTCGGCACCGAAGCCACAAACACCACGTTGTGCAAGCCCCGGGTCCTGGCGCTCTCAATCAATTCCGCCTTTTTGGCGCCATCTCCCAAAAACAAGATGCGAATATTCTCAGCCCCCGGCATTTGCTGCAGGGTCTGTGCCGCATCCAGCAGCGTTTCAAGCCCATGAGCCAATCCATGCGTACCGATGTAACCCGCCACAAAGCAGCCGTTCAGCCCGAGCTCGGTAACCAAACCAGCATCTTTTGGCAGTGGCGAAAAGTTGCTGAGGTCCACCCCGTTGGTGATGACCTCAATCTTCCTGCCGTCTATCCCGCGACGAATTAACGTGTCCTTGAACGCGTGCGTAACAGCCACAATGCGGCTAGCATGCCGGTACAAATACAACTCGATCCATTCCAGCACTCGGATGGCCAGCGAATCTTGCATCGCCCCCACAGCCTTGATCGATTCGGGCCAGATATCACGAAGTTCAAACACCCAGGGCACTCGTTTGACCTTCCCCACCATCCAAGATGCACACGCCGTGAAAAACTGGGGTGAGGTACCCACCACCACGTCAACCTTGCGGACAAACAAAGCAGCCAGGGCACCGGTCAACATAAAGCTCACGTAGTCCAATACACGTTTAGCAAAGCCTTCGTTCGCTGTGATGTAAGTCCATACCCGTATGACCCGAATGCCCTGTATCACCTCACTTTGCCAAAGGCGGTTCTTGTAACTGTTAAACACCTTGCCCTTTGGGAAGTTGGGTGCGCAGGTAATTACCGTCACTTTTGCACCACGCGCTGCCCACTCTCGGCAATGCTCAAAAGTGCGACTCGCTGGCGCATTCACCTCCGGCGGGAAGTTGTCCGATAAAAAAAGAATATGCAAATCAACTCCAATTCAATCGAACCAGTGCTTTTCCGTCGTGCAAGTCAACTGCAATGCATCGGGTCGGCAAGACTTTCCCAAATTCGGGAGCAAAGCTCGCATCCTCAAGCCGACCCGAGCCATTAACAACTATTACCCAAACCAGCCTGCCATTAGTCAGCTTGAGGTGAAATAAGTCCGACGTAATCCGCTCGAGACCGACATCGGGATGCAGGATATAGCGCGCTACAGCGGGCAGGCCGCTCCCTGATACCGAGTCGGCCACCTCCATGTGATTCGGGCTGAGCTGCCAGCTCCGCCGGTGCACAGGTTTGCCTTCCAATCGCATGTACCCATCATGTGAGCAAGCTACCGAAAGAACCTCTGCGCGCTCTGAGACTGTCAAATCAAAGGGATAAGCCCGCCGGGCCACCCGAAACCCACCCCATACCTCAGAGCTGCATTGACCATCAACTTCCACCGAACTATGGCTTACGGTTTGCCGCTCGCGCAGCCGCTCCGGCCCCAACCCATAGCGCGAAGTGCCACCGTTGACGATCACACGCTGGCCAAACACCGACAACTCAAAAGACAATGAATCTGCATGAGCATGACCAGGCAGGTAATCCGGGCCAATCGGGGCAACGTCCAAAAAGGCCACTGCGTCGGCGCATTCCAAACGGATGTAGCCGCTATCCGCCCATTGGCGCAAGCGCAAGCCACCTCCATCATTGCACGACGCGCTGCGCCGAGGCAGTCCAGATAAAAGCTCATCGGTACCGAGCACCCTACCAGCGTAGGCAGCCAACTCATCCGCAGTTGCTGCAATGCCGAATGCAGCATCGTTAAAAAGTGCAATCTGTCCGTCCGGATGCGTCATTCCCCTAAGCCAGTCCAACATCCGCAATGAAACGACGCGCCATTGCATCGCCAATGTTGTGGGCACCTGGTTGGTATGCACACTGGCAATGTTCAAAAGATCCAGAATGTCTTCCAGAAAGATCGAGTGGTACATAGGGCTGCGTTCAAAGTTGCCGCCATCCGGTAAGACCTGTTCAGGCAGCTCCCGCGCCAGAATGTTCAATCCTTTCGCCAGCCACTGCTCTGCCTCAGGGCCTTCAAAATGCAGGCCAGCAAATACCAAAGCTTTTGCATTTGCGAACAAGTGGTTTCCCAACAAGTGCACTTCCAGCCGTTTGCACAGCCACCGCGCTTGGGTTGCTAGACTTTGAATACAGTCGGCTGGCAATGTGTTACCTGCCAGCTCCCACTTCACCCAATTCACAATCCTAAGTGACGTAGGATACGGCTCCCATCCGTTGCCCGATGTAGGTGGATTTTCAGCAACCCAGCGCTGCATTAGCGCCAAATACCAAGCTTTACGTTCGTGCGCGCCATCAGCGTTCAAATCTTCAAAATAGTGCAGGTTGTAAAGCCATAGCTTTTCCAGGGAACTGTCGTTCCACCCCCCCTTGGCGGGCAAGTCGTGTTCTACGCCCAAAAACTTGAATCGGCATGGCCCAAGCAACGTTGGCTTGTGTGCAACCGGGGGATGCCAATGGCCTTGTCGTTCGCGCAAAGAAGGCGCATCAGCAGATGCATCAACTTTTGGCTGCCGCATTTTGAACCAAAGCCGCCCATAAAATTGCACGGTCTTGAGGTGGCGCAAGGTGTGCCAATAACGCATGCTCTTAGTTATAAGAGTCAAAGTGCCGTCTCAGCAATCTCAATGGTAACGCGAGTCACCTCAGCAACCTCCTCAAAAGGTATTGGCGCACTTACCCCCTCAGCCACTGCCTGGACAAAAGCGGCAGCACACGCTTTCTGCCCCTTGTCTTGCCGCCAAAGATTCATCTTGGTGAAACCAGGCCATCCAAAGCCGGTCAATTTGCGATAGTTGTCTAGTTGTAGGACGCGTCCAGCTGCAAACACTTCCAGGCGCTCTTTGGGGAAGGCCTTGCTACCGTTTGCGAAGTAATGCACCGTCCCGATAGACCCATCCGCGAAACTCAACTGCAAAGTCACGGTGTCTTGGGTAGGTGAGTCCATGCTCATGCGTTGCCAGCTAGAGATGGTCGCGCCGACTAAAAAGCGCAAAAGGTCTATGAAGTGACAGGCTTCGCCGATGAGTCGCCCGCCCCCCGCCTCCGGATCCTGGGTCCAATGATCCGCCGGGATAGCCCCGGCATTCACCGTCATGACGAACGCCTTCGGTCCGGTTACGCCATTCAGCAATTTCTTCATTTTCTGGACCTGGGGCGCGAAACGGCGATTGAACCCGACCATCACCATGGAGCGTCCCCCGTCCGCCAGCTGGGCGGACTCAATGTCATTCAACTCAGCGAGAGTGAGGCAAAGCGGCTTCTCGACGAAGACATGCTTGCCACCCTCCAGGGCCTGCAATACGAGACGGGCATGGCTGTCGTGCTGAGTAGTAATGACCACCGCACGTGTCTCCGCATCTGTGAAGATGCGGTTCGTGTCCGTCGTCGTCTCATCGAATCCGTACTTACTCCCAGCATGCACCCCGCTCACCCCGGCACTGGAGGCCACGCAGCGCAAGTGCGCCCCTGCCTCCTTGAAAGCGGGGATCAGCACCGCTGTCGCATAATTACCTGAGCCGACGAAGCTCACTGCCGCTTTACTTCTCTTCTCTCCCAAGGGTGCTGTCGGGTTTGCACCAAGTTTCACGGTGCGAGCCGCCGGGGTGATCTCCAGCCCCGGATAGCTCAACAGTATGCCCAGAGACGGTCCTGCCCCCCCCACCAACTCGTAGGCCTTCTCAGCCTCTCCGATGGCGAAGCGATGCGAAATCAAAGGCTTCACATCCAACCGCCCATCGTCCATCATGTCCAACACCGCCTCGAAATTGCGCTGTTCCGTCCAGCGCACGAAGCCCACCGGATAGTCCTGGCCCTTGTCCTCATAATTCGGGTCATAACGGCCTGGACCGTAAGATGCCGAAACTTGGAACGTCAGTTCTTTCTTGAAGAAGTCATCCCTCGACAACTCCAAGCCTGTGACCCCCACCAGCACGATACGTCCGCGCTTGCGGCACATCAAAGCAGCCTGGTGCATGGGCTCGCTGCTCTTAGTGGCAGCCGTAACAATTACTGCATCTACGCCACGTCCCCGAGAATAGAGTTCAGCCACCTTGACAGGATCTTCTCCTGCGGCTAGATCGACAACTTCAGCACCAAACTGACTTGCCAACTTGAGTTTATCCCTGTCAAAATCTAGTCCCAGAACGCGGCAACCGTGTGCCCGTAAAAGTTGAACAGTAAGTAAGCCGATTAAGCCCAAGCCCGTTACAACTACGGTTTCTCCAAGCGTTGGCTGTACCAGACGAATGCCTTGAAGAGCAATCGCACTGAGCACGGTGAAAGACGCCTCCTCATCGGAAACACTATCTGGAACCTTTGCACATAGGTTGATTGGGACGCTTACGACTTCTGCATGCTTTCCATTACTAATGACTCGATCTCCCACCTCAAATCCAGCCACTCCTTTTCCAATTTCACTAACAAGACCCACGTTACAGTATCCCAAAGGCAACGGCTGATCGAGTTTGTTGAACACCGCGTCGATAGTCGGCTTAAGGCCATCTGTCTTGATTTTGTCCAGTACCATACGTACTTTTTCTGGCTGCTGTCGCGCCTTCTCAATCCAACCGGCTTTACCGAATTCGACCAACATCCGCTCAGTACCTGCAGAAACCAACGAATACGTCGTTTTGATTAGCAACTGACCGCGCTTTGCATAAGGAATCGGAACCTCAGTAACCACGGTACTGCCAGTTTTCAAATTTTGTAAAACTTGTTTCATTTAAATGATCGCCAGGTTTAATCACTCACCAACCGGGTAGCCGAATTCCGTTTTGAGAGTGAATTAATGTAAAGAGACAAAGAAGAGTAGAAAGGTCTTCTCAAGCATAAAGGGTATTCGCGAGTGTAGCTTTCAGTATTGAAGGAAGGAGAAATGAGTAGGATAAAGCGGACTGCATAGATCTTCCCCAGATAGAAACTTAAAAATACATTTAAATATTTAGCAAAAAATTAAGTCGCTGCCTCTCGAGTACATCCGAATCAATAGAACGCATCAGTTGATAAGATTTAGGCGATGCCAATCTCAGATGCTCAATCGCGAACTTAAAATCGTTACTGTCAAACTTAGTCTTGAGAAAAAAAACAGAATTGAGATTAAGTAAATCAATATCAACTCCTTGGACCACAACAGGTAATCCGTGAACGAGATATTCTCTGTTCTTAAGCGATGAAGAGAAAAACATACGGTTACGCTCCATTGCGAGAGAGCCAATCGCCACAAAACATCTGGCGAATATTTTCAAATATTCGTTGCTAGTCAAAAAACCGTGCACATGAACATTCAAAGGAATTTGACCAAAACCAAAAGATTTCATATCTTCTTTAGAATATCCTATGATATTAAACCTGTAATTCACAAGATCTTTAGCAATCTCCACTATTCTATCAACACCATGCCATGCGCAATCAGGACTCCCAATAAAAACCAATTCCATGGATGTTTTTCGAATATCATCTGTGACACAAGATTTATTATCAATTGCAGAAATTGAATTGCCGATTACGATAGAGGCCGGACCGTCTTTAACGATACATTCAGGGGTCACCGCAACCTGACCATCTGAAAATCCAATAATGAATTTGTAATACAATCTCAGAAGAAAACGCTTAAGTTTATTTTTATAATGAAGAAGTTCGAATTCAAATCGAGTATTAAGCTCCAAAACAATTTTATGTGAAAGGAGTTGAATTATATTAATGATAGGAAAAGTGGAAAATCTAAAGTAAACCAAGTCAGCCGACAGTCGACGCATTTCCTTAAAAAGGTATAGATTAAAGATATATTTTTGAAAAAAACCTCTCTCAAAAATATAAATTGAGCCCTCAATTGGATCCTTGGAAATTATTCTCTTAGGATGAATTATTATTTGAAAAATATCCAATTCCGGGCATATTTTGCGCCAACTCGCCACCTGGTTTGATATTTTATTATTAACTCCCAGAGACTTGTCGAGTTCTAATTTCGCTATATAAACAATACGGCGCATCAAAAATTCCTTAACTTAGAAAAGGTCTGCACAAGTATACTGAGCTCCTCTCACAAAGTGGACAGGCGCAACTCAAAAATCCAGCTAATTTGAGATAATTTGAAATTGGCCTGCGAATACTGCAAGTAGGCGATCCAAGAGTCATCACAGTGTAAGTTAATTCAAATGTTGCAATTAAATCTAACCATTAATTTAGTACGCGAGCCAAGATTATGAATTGATTATTTATTTTTTGGTAAATCAGCAAATTCACGAATATCTATCCACGATGGGCCTCGAATAGCTAACTTCGAATAGTTTAAGGTGTTAATAAAAATCTTCAGGATTCTTCGCAATCGAATCGGAATAATTTTCAAGATTATTTGATAATATCTCGACTTCTTGAACGATGGAGTATCTCTTTTATTAACATTAATTGATGTGTCTATCATTAATTTTATTTGATCATCATGGATTGTTTTTAATATATTCAAGACTTGTATGTCAGTCTTTAAGTTGATTTCAAGATCCATTTTTGTTACGCACATACCGATTTGCTCAACCGAGTGTGAGTCTGAAGATGATAATGGCTTCAATTTATATCGACTGGCTATTTCTGTTAGGTAGACACTTGCTGAATTTTTAAGATCGCCACCGTTTACTAATTCAATAAAATCAAAATATTTAATGCTTTCATCTTCTCCATATACCGATAAATAACCTGAATTGGTTTTAAGGGGGTGAGGCATCACGGCTACGCCATTTAAATTTTTTATATACGTTAAAATTTCATTTTTATCTCTTGATTTAATTTCAAGTTTCTTGGAATTTTCAAAAAAACCGATAATATGCACACCCTTATCAGTGGTGAACTCACATCCACTTAGCGCAACAATACCATTTTTCATAAAATTATCAAAGTCGACTTTTGCAGGAAGGTCATGCTCAGTTAATCCAATAACATCAATCCCTTTAATCTTGCAAGCGCGCAACAACTCCTTTTCTGATGTAAATGCATCAAAAGAGAGCTTTGTATGAGTATGCAGGTCAAATATCATTTTTAAATTTTTGAATTACAAATTTTTCTTTTCCGGATTTTGAAAATATAATGCTTTGACTAGGGTCGACATCAACTGTTAAACCTATAATATTTGAAAGGTTCGAAGATAATAGCTCCAATTCATGCTGGGCGGCGCTACGATTATCAGAACTCCATGACTCAAATCTCACGGATATAAACCCACGTTTCTCTTGTATTAGTTGTATTCTCTTTGCGAATTTGACCTTGGAGAAATGGGTGTAAAAGTTGACAGCTGGAATTTTTGAGTCATCAATATTAATAATAAAATCCATATCCCGTCCAATTATATTTTTTAGTACTGGAGAAGTGCGATGGCATGAACATTTAGCAAATTCTCCATCCGAGAGATCTCCCGTATCATATTTAACAAGGGGCATTGCCAGGTTGTGGAGGTTTGTAGCAACTATTTTGTAAAGTCCACTTGCTGGAGATGGTAATAATTCTACTTTACCATATTCCCAATCGTAGTGCATTCCTTCATGTTTTTCACAGTCATGAAACATTACTGTGATTTCAGCTTGACCATAATGATCGAATACCTCTAATCCAATATTTTGATAGATTTGCTGCCTAGTTGAACTCGAAAGCATTTCTGAAGCAGTGAAAACCGCCTTAAGAGTTGGTATAGTTATATTTCTATCCTTTAAATATTTTGATAACAGAAGTATTGAGGAAGGATATCCTCTTAGATATTTTGGTTTCCAATGAGTTAAAAAATCAGTATATTTTTTTAAATTTTTCTCATCCGTGTGATAAACGGATAAATAAGCCCAATTTCGCAAGCGATCTATTTTAATTGTCGGACTGGATTTTTTAGGCGTATAACTTCTGAATATAGCGACTCTATCACCCAAATTGAATCCTGCTCTCCTCCATGACCGCCAGATAACACCTTGCTCATTTACCCACTGTTGAGCATGCGTTTGTACTGTTAAGGGCTCACCCGATGTACCCGAAGTTTGAAATTTAATCACATTCTTTATTTTATCATTTACAAATTTATCTATATTTTCTCTAACTGTTGCTTTATCCAAAATGGGTAAATTATTATAAATATCAAATACATTATCATGCATTGGGTTGCACTGCATATCTTTAAAAATATTTTTATACCAACTAATGTTTTCATTACATTCTATAAATAGTTTTTTTAGTTTTTGAATCTGGTATTTGTTCCGAGAGTCTTCGTCCCAAATCTCGGTTCTCCTAAGAAAAGTATCCCCATACAAAATACCTGCTACTGTCAATCCGGCATCTTTAAAATTATTCATATCAAATGATTTTTTCAAATACGTTCTCAAATTTAACCAACCTCTCTGCGTCGCTTAAAAATTCTTTCGATTTGCTCTCCATGGCGGTTACTAATTCACTTTTAATTTTTTCTGATTCAAAAAATTCTATTATTTTTTTTGCTGTCGTTTCTGAGTTGAAAGGATCTATGTATATAGCAGCCTCACCACATGCAGCTCTCGAAAACCCAAAGTCACTAACAAACAGTGGTGTATTCATGCATATCGCTTCAGCATACGTTGCTGAGAAGGCCTCAAGCAATGACGGATGAAATACTAGAGATGCTTCTTCATATATTTCTCTACAACCAATGAGGGTTTGATTTCCTCGGTGTTCTACTTGAACCCTATTGGTATGGCTAATTGCGTCATCAATGCTTCTAGTAATTAATTCGTTATTCTGTAATGTAGTTATTAATTTTACCCGCCAGCCCACCCTTGACTCAGTTATTTTATTGATTACATTAGCGGCAAATTTTAAATTCTTATGCGGGTAACTAGCTGAGATTATAGCCATTGTAATTTCCCCATGGAAAGGCGGCCTTATAAATGGCGAATTCTTGCGAAAGATATCCGAACATGTATTTGGTATTACAGTAATTTTATCTATATTTATGTTATATCTATTTGTTAAGCCGAACTTAACTTCATCAGACTCTACCCAATAGTTATTATCAGAAATCCATTTTGCTTTATACCATACAGTTAGTTTGTTCAAAACTTTGTCTTTGATTCCATGATTTGCGTAAGATTGTTTTGTCGAATGGGTAAGCCAAGGATCCGCCACCCCAATTAACTCTTTAATATTGACATTCAAGTATGAAGGTCCAAATACAGTAAACACCATATCGGGATTTGTTCTTATTATGTGATTTTTTATGTCTCTTCTATCTTTAAATCCCAATAATGGATTAGAAGGTTTATTGAATTTTTCATACTTTATCTTATTTATATCTACTAAAGCACTTAAATGCTTTTCTACTTGTGGCGAAATGCCGTAAATATAGTTAAACTTATCAGATCGAAGTGAGCCCTTAATAAGATTGGCCGCCACTTGTGCTCCTCCTCCAATGGTACAAGATGTTGCATTTATATATATTGTTTTTTTTCTCATATCATATTCCACCGTCTTCTTTAAATCCCGTTCCAAGCGAAAGTACATTTTGTATGAAAGAAATATCTTGGTATGCCCCATAAGATACCAATATCACAGCCAAACTTCGCTTAATATTTCCCCCGCCTCGGATGCATACAACTAACAATATATAATATAAAATAAAATTAACCCTGCCATCTCCTATGTATATTGCAGTAATTACTGAAATTAGTGAAGCCAATAGCGCCCCCAATTTCTTTGGTGCAACACACATTAAAACAATACTCATTAAAATAGTTTTATAAGGGATTACCCCTCCATAGTCGCTATTGTAACCAGCTACCTTGCTAATCGCGTGATCCGTTAATTGACTTAAACCAACAGCCAGGATTGCGAATCCGATAATTATTAAATTTTTTAGATTTCGTCCTTTAAAGTTTTTGAATGAAACACTATTGATTTTAATCATATTGAAAAGCAACGTAACTAATACTGATTGCACATGTGTCGCTATAGCACAAGTAACGATTAATATCTTAACAATTGCCGACTTAAATTGCAGTGCAAGAATTAATAAAATTATAGCAAACTTTAATCTTTCAGCACTAAAATAAAACACATCTGCATACACATTAAACATTAATATAAATGAAACACTCAGAATGTTTTTATTATTATAAAAAAAACTGAATGCAAGATAAGCTAATAATGCATTAAATATCGCAAGAAATAACACTCTTGGAATGCTCGCGTTTGACGAAACCCATATAATTAAATAATGTATTAACTCTGCAGAATTAATATTCGCTGTGTATGCCAAGTAGCCATTGATGAAATTTAAATTTTTTACTATATCATATACATCATTATATATAAGCAAATCACCATCTGAAAAATAAGGAAAAAGTAATATTGATTTTGCGGCAACTAATGCAGCCACAATGGTAGCAATTACTGTGGTTTTTTTTTGCATCACATCAAAGAAAAAGCTCGTTCTTTTTTATCTTGATTTTTTTTATGTCACACATATCTACATTAATCATCTTTTACTCTCTTAATTTTCGCTATAAAAATGATTAATTAGCCACTTTTTTCTGCTTCGCTCAGTGGGGCATTAAATGAATATGCAGAAACATATCCTTAATAACGTTCACTTTGTGCAAAAAGCAAGTCCCATTCATTCATAAGCGCATCATTTGTACCGCGAAAACGTCAACGTAGGATAAATCGATCCGTAGGCTGTAGTCAGACAAATGCTATGCCAAAGGGATATCCGCTATAAAACTAGCCGTCTGCATGTACATTTGAGATGATGGATACGTCCGAAGTGACAAAGAATTTCTGCATAAGAATTGTTAGTCTTCTCATCTGTTCCGGTGTGCCAATAGAAATCCTTGCACAATCTTCCATGAGATACATGCCTCGCCGGTCACGTATCAAAATTTTGTTTTCTTCCAGATACGCAAGAAGTTCAGTCAGCCTAGGAGATTTTATTAACACAAAATTACCCATCGACTTAAAAGCCCTAACGTTTGGACTGAAGCTATTTACCGTCATAATAAACTTTTCTCGAACAGTAATAATTTCATTAATTCGATTTTTGTAAATATCTAAATTCCTGAGTGCTTCTATAACTGCAATTTGTGCAAATGAATTTATTTCCTTGCTATTCCTATTTTTTTTCAATACTGCAATATTTTCCTCATGTGAAAGCACATAACCTAGGCGCAGGCCCGCCAGTCCAAATGCTTTCGAAAAGGTACGAAAGACAAACAGATTACGATAGGATTGCACTAGGTCTGCACAGCTTTCGGGGGCAAACTCAACATAAGCCTCATCAAGCAAGAGGCAAATACCGGTGTCCAGAAGCTTTTTAATCTCGCATTTGGAGAAGTATCTGCCCGTTGGATTAGAGGGATTTGAAAGATATAAAGTTTTTTTGCCTTTCAAGAATGAGGTCAAATCTTCAATAGTAAATTCGAATGGGTTGGATAATTTAATACGGTCTAATTTTCCTGCAGCCATCTGGATGTAGGTATTGATTTGGCTGTATTCTGGTTCAACTACCGAAATCTCGTCTCCAGTGTCCAACAAACATTCAATACAGTCCTTTAGCGCCGAGTCAGAACCATTAAAGACAAGAATGTTTTGAACTGGGACACCAGTAAACTGTTGCAGAGCGCATTGAACATCGTCACGGTCACCGTCCGGATATGAGACACCAAGTCCGCGATCGATCGCATCTTTTAGTTTTTCTTTGACACTGATAGGCAATTCGTAGGTGGTTTCGTTCCAGTCAAGAAATAACCAGTCTCCATCATGTCGGCCTTCGAATCGCTTGCTAACCACATACGGTTGAAGCTGAATTGCTCTTTGATTGAATATAGTCATATTTTTTTACTCCATGAATGGTGCTTCGTTAGGCGCTACTCCGATGCTTTGGAGATAGGAGCTATCGAAATAGGGCACACGAGCTTGATGTCGTGTGAGGTTAAAGAATTTTCGCTCTGCGAGTCTCAGCCAGTTGGGATGGGTGAAGTAGCTCATTGAAGACTGATGTATAAATTGGCGTAATTCCGGTCGCATATGACGAGCAACGAGATCTTGGTATATTCGTGGCGTTTTGATATTGCTAGCTACCCCGACTACCTGTGGATCCACGAAAGGCGTCACAAATTCAAATTCAGGACTGATTGGAAAACTTTGCCGTGTCAATTTTTGGCACCGTAATACTATGCGCTGAAGTTTTGGAATTTCCGGCAAGCCGTCATAGGCTTGAATCATTTGATTGTCAAATGAATCAAATTTCATGAAACCCTCCAACTCAAAATAGTCAGAATAACTTGTGGTATATGAAGCATTATCTTCAAAAATGACATCACCGTATAAACCGGAGAGCACGACAGATGGCTTGAAAAAGTTTCCGAGTGGTTTGGTCAATATTCGATCTAATGGTAGCAAGTAGTCGCAGGCACGGTAATTACTTACTAGATCGCTTCTTGTGATGTCTTCAAGGTATAAAATTGTGTGTTTTTCGGTTAGCCCTAGACTTTGGCTAATTGCGCTGGCCACCTTAACGTCTCCGCTTCGATGTGTGCCAACGGTGAAGAGGCTCAGATCAATGTCTTTGTATTCCAATGCCAGGCTAAGTAACATGCGACTGTCCATGCCACCCGAGAGGGGCAAGACCCATGACTCACGGTTTACCCTATCTAGTTGTTTGCGAAACGCATCGCGAAAAACATCCATCAAATCGTCAATAGAATACTTTTCGGAGCCGGGTTGCCAAGGAAAGCACGGCGTTAACTTTATGCCATCAGCTCCAAGGTTATATACGAGGTAGCTGCAGACAATTCCAACCCCCTTCAATTGGGTTCTAGCGTGTGGAATAAATCCATGCTGGCGAAGTAATGCATTTGCTTCCACGTCAGGTTCGCATAGGTCCTTGAACTGGTCAAGATGTCGACTAAAATATACCTTGCTGCCGATCTGAATATAGAAGATGTTATCTAATAAAAAAAAGGGAGTCGCCCACCTTAGTTCTTCTTCTCTGCATTCAAATATCAAGTGCTCGCCAGAGCAAGTTCGGTGTTCAAAACGGTCGATGGTGACGCCATCGTGCCAAAGCTTTCGTGTTAGGACGTCATAAGTAAGAAAAAAATTCGTTTCCATAATTAAGTCAGTGCATAGCGCAGAGCCGATTTGATATATCGAAGCACAGCTCTGAGTGTTAAGGGAATATTTACTTCTTCCGATTCAATTTTTTGAGAAAAAAATCGAGAGATCAGCGGATTGTTAGATTGCAGCCCTTCCTCGGGACAACCATCTGCATAAATGTCATCTTCGTAGTGAGAGTCCGAAGCAACTGTCCAGCATTTTTTTTCTAACAGCCTCACAAGCGTCGGATCTACTTTCACCTTATCCTTGATGGCGTCTCTGGGATTCCAAACTTCAACATATTTCGCATGCGACAGGAACCACGCAACATACCAGGTTGGAATTCTATTTTTTACATATTCAATGAGTAGCCCAGTACCTTTTCTGCAAGGATGCGGTACATAGATTTGGGAGTCGAAAATCTTGCTCCAAAGGGCAAGAAAGAACAATGAATTTATCCAAGGTTTTCGTTTGCAATTTAAAAGTATGATGTGACCAGCATGTGTGCTGACCTCTATCGCTGGTATTACTTTAAGGTTTGCACTCCTCTCTAAAATGAGCGCATGATCATTTTTTTTTAATACTGTATCATGGTCAGTGATTGCTAAATGTGTAAATCCCAACTCATCATATCGATTTAATCTCGATGAAAGAGATATCTCGCAATCGAACGAATTGTTTGTGTGGCAGTGAAACTCAAATTTTGAGTGCATTACATCCCTGATTAATATACTTTGAATTAAATAATTTCATTTTTATTATGAAATTTCTTCGTTGGCGTGAAAGCACGTGTGAGCGCGTTGCGCTTCACCCTTCAGCAAAGAAATAATCCGTGATACACATCTCGATTTATTTACCTTTAAAAATCAAATTTTTAACATTGATCAGCAATGGTCTGTCGAAAAACCACAAATATCCATAGAAAAAGAGTACGGCTAATATGCCCCATAAAAATGACCAGTATGGTACAAACTTAACACCGTGCGTATCATGCCATAGAAAATACACCAATAGGGGCACTGCGGCTCCGGTGAACAAATGCATCATGGCTCGGCAATATTGAACTATCCCCATGCCCACCAACTTGTATCTCAAAAAAAATTCAAGCGGATAAAGTACAACCACACTCGCCAGTAAAAATGCCCATGCAACGCCCATTACACCAAACTGTGCACCAATCGCAAATGCCAATGCGTAGACCAGCAGTGAAGCAATGTTGCAGTAAAAAGCCCACTGCGGTTTTCCTTTGGCCAAAATTAAGTTACCAATTGGGTTGCCAATGGAGAAAAACATTCCTAAAACGCTTAACACGCTCAAAATCGGGGCAGAAGCCGCCCACTTTTCCCCCATCACTAAAATTATGATGCCAGGTGCTGCGATTGAAATGCTCAGATACACCGGAAATGATACCAGTGCGACCATTCTCAGGGTTTGCAAATAACCTGAAATCAAGCGCGGATCGTCATTCTTAATACTAGAAAACAAGGGCAGACCAACTCGCGTGAAGATGGGATTAAGCACGGAAAATGGCCTAATCATTAATTGATACGCCACTGTGTAAAGCCCGAGCCCTGCATCGCCTATCAAGCGCCCAAGAATGAGCTTGTCCATATTCGTTCCAATATAATTCAGCATGCGATCGCCAGTCTGAAATAGCGCAAACCGTCCAGCATTGTGCAGATCAATGTCGAGACCAATCGGTAAGCCACGCCGCAACTGCAGGAAATGCGGCAAAAACAACAGCAACCTTGACGCACCCGCCACCAACTGCCCCACTACTAGCGCCCACACACCATGGCCAGCCAGTGCGACCGCAATTGTTGACACCAAGGTCAACAGTGCCGACGCGATCTCGCCAACGGCTATTGTCTTGAAGGCAAACGATCGCTGCAGCAGAGCAAACAGCATCTGACTCAAGGTGGTTACAACGATCGCTATGGATAACCATGGCAGCAAAAACGTCAACTGCGGGGCTTTGTAATAGGCTGCCACGACATCAGCACTAAAAGCCACCATGCCTGTTAGCACCAGCGATAAAGCCGTGACCGTGCTCAGCAACTTGTTCAGTGAACTTCGACACAACCTATCCAACTGCACTAAGTAATTGCCGAGCCCAAAGTCGGCAATTGCATTGGCGAGCCCAATGACCAGCATCATCATCGCCATCAAACCAAAATCTGCAGGGCCAAGCAGTCGGCCCAGCACCACCAACTGCACAATTTGAAGGCTGACGCCTGCAGAGGCGGAGAGAGCGGTCCATTTTCCTCCTCTTGCCGCATGTGCGCGCAGGGAGTCATTATGTTCATTCATCCCTAGGCAGCTATCTAGAGGCTCTTGGATTTCTTCGCCACGACAAAATACCCTGCCGTCTCAGCTTCACTCTTCCAGTGTTTATCCAGCCAAGGTGCGATGCGTTGATCGATTGCCCAGATGCCGCATAAAAGAAGTTCCATCGATTTACGGATCGGCCACGGTCCACGAATCAAGCGTGTTGTTTGGTAGTTAAACTTCAAAGTCCACATAGTCCAGAACCCAGTTTGCGGGTAGACCTGTACGTCGACGAACCCGGCCTTTTCAAACAAATATTGCAAGCCAAAGCGTGTGTAACGATAGTAGTCATAGGGCGCTTCATGCACCCACCACATGAATGGCACTTGCAAGACCATGGCCCCACCCTGCTTTAGAATACGGTACGCCTCGCTGAGGAAGACTTGCGGCTCGCGGAGGTGTTCCATCACGGAAAGGGAAATTACTGTGTCGGCAACTTCGTTTTCGATGGGCAGCGGCTCGTTTAGATCGGCCAAAATATCTGCCTTTAGTTCGTGAAGTGTGCTGCTCCAATCTACCCCAGTGTAGGTGTCGGCATAGTTGAGCAACCATTCCTTGTAAGGCATTTCTCCGCAACCGAGGTCGTAGAGGTTTCCTTTGTAGTGATCAGTAAGCCGGTTGAGCCACTCGTCTCCTATGTTATAGAATAGCCAATTGTGGAGGTGGCGGTTGGAGTGGGCCTTGCTGATGGTCATTTGAAAAAGGCCCTTACCGCAGCAATAACTCGGTTTCGAGTGTTCTCCTCCATACCGTACCATAGCGGCAACCTTAGCAGGCGCTCACTTTCGACTGTAGTGTATCGGTCTACACCATGGAATCGTCCATACCGCTTACCTGCAGGAGCGCTGTGCAGTGGCACGTAGTGGAAGACCGCTAGGATGTCTTTCTGCTTCAAGTGCGCCAGCAGTGCGGTGCGCTCGGCTAGGTCTCGGCACTTTAAGTAGAGCATGTGACCATTGTGCTGGCACTCAGCAGAACTAGTCGGCAAGACCAGCTTCCCCACCCCTTCAAGGTCGGCAAAGGCTTCTTTGTATGCGTTCCATGTTGCAAGACGGTTAGCCGTTATTTCATCCGCTATTTCCAGTTGCCCCCATAGGTAGGCCGCCTGAATTTCAGACGGCAAGTAACTGCTTCCCAGATCCACCCAAGTGTATTTGTCCACCATACCCCGGAAGAACTGGGAGCGGTTAGTGCCCTTCTCGCGGATGATCTCAGCGCGGTGAATAAATCTCTCGTCATTAATAAGGAGCAAGCCACCTTCACCCCCGCTGGTGAAGTTTTTTGTCTCATGAAAACTGTAAGCCGCAAGGTGGCCGAGCGCTCCAACCGCACGCCCCTTGTAAGTTGACATCATGCCTTGAGCTGCATCTTCAATTACGAACAAACCGTGTCGCCCAGCTATTTCCATAATCGTATCCATTTCGCAAGCCACACCCGCATAGTGAACTGGAACAATAGTTTTGGTTTGAGGCGTGATGGCAGCTTCGATCAGAGACTCGTCGATATTCATCGTATCTGGCCGAATATCAACAAATACGATTTTAGCTCCACGAAGAGCAAATGCATTAGCGGTACTAACGAAAGTGTAGCTTGGCATTATCACTTCGTCACCCGGCTGGATGCCGATCAGCAAAGCCGCCATTTCCAATGCTTGGGTGCACGAAGGTGTGAGCATCGATTTTGGGCAATCGAGTTTCTCTTGAAACCAGCTCTGACACTTCAAACTATAAGGACCATCACCTGAAATTTTAGATCCACGCATGCTAGTCAGCACATGATGGTCTTCATTACCGGTGTACGGAGGGACGTTAAAGGGAATCACTGTGGTTTTTGTTGTCATTGAGCGGAATACGATTGAATTTCTTTACGTTTTTTTTAAATTTTCGAATGTGATTAGTTCGCCCTCATCAAGATCGACCACAAGCTGCTGACCAATGACTAACTCCATATCTGTTGGCGGAATGCCATTTCCTGGGCGCTTGGCATCAAGATCGACTTCGCGAAGAACGTGGCCAGCTTTCAGAGGCATCGCCGTAACTAAACTGCGGCGCATCTTTGGGACCTGGGCTAGTTCCGTCTCATCAAGTATTCGGCCAGCCCCACCAAGAGCCACCTGCACAACTCGGCATTTGTCTATCATGTCCTTCATCTCGGCAGGCTCGGAAGCCATTTGGTTGTCCATGCCAATTCGATTGCTGTCCAACGTAAAGTGCTTTTCAATTAAGCAAGCGCCAAGTGCTACTGCCGCAGTCGGGATCTCGCTTCCAATTGTGTGATCGGAATATCCGATGGGGTACTGCGGAAATTCGACCCTCAGACCAATAATGTTGTGCAGACGGGCCGCTGCCGCAGGAAGCGGGTACGTCGAATTGCAATGTAGGATGATTATTTGCTGGTTTCCGGCGTCCTCGATCGTACGTACCGCACGCACAATCTCCTCCAGAGTGCCCATGCCAGTCGAAATAACGAGAGGCACTCTGAGCCGACCTAAAAAGTTTAGGTAGGGGAGGTTGTTGAGCTCCATTGAGGCAATTTTTACAAATGGAACTTGGCATTCGTGAATAAGGAACTCTGCTTCTTTGCGTGCGTAAGGTGTAGACGAGAAGTCGATCCCAATATCTTTCGAATAGTCTGCTAGAGTTTTAAGGGAAATTTGATCAAGCGAAAATTTATTAATGATTCGCTTTGTGATCTTATTTTCCTTGTAATAACTCTTAGCATAAAGAGTGTCGGTGCTCCATGATTGAAATTTGACGCAATCACACCCTACCTCTTTGGCTTTTGCAATCATCGACTTCGCTAAATCAAGGTCGCCAAAGTGGCTTGTATTCAGTTCTGCAACAACGTAAGGGTTGGTGTAGTCGGCTACTATTCGGCCGTTTCGGAGGGAAATGCCTGCCATTTTTATTAGACCTTTATTGGTAGATGGGTTCAATAATCATTTCTGAGCGAAAGACATCTCTTTCCAGGAATGGTGCTTGGTCTTCAAGTGCTCGGCGAACTAATCGGCGATCGATTTCGCTGCGGGTCTGTCCAACTTCGATGTAACCCTGGTCTGGTCGACCCATAATTTCGCACAAGGTCGGCCCACCGCTTTCCAGCACCTCGGTCAAACCGCTACGGAGTTGGTCGGGGGCTGTGATACGCACATATTTCAGGTCAAAACAGCTTGCCACTTTTGAAAAGTCGGGGCAACTTACTCCGTTGTCGGGGTCTGTTCCGATAATGCGTTTTCGAAAGAGATCTCTTTGCCGGCGACGGATGATGGAGTATGCATTGTTATTAATCACCAATATTTTTACAGGAATTTGGTGGTGTCGAATCGTTTCTAACTCTTGCAAATTCATCATGATCGAACCGTCGCCGATTACAGCGACAGTAGGTTTGCCACTGGCGAAGTATGCACCGAGCGCCGCAGGTAACGCATATCCCATTGCACCCTGAGACGCAGGGTGTATGCATTTCATTCCGTCGGCAAACCGAATGTTGGTAGGCAATATCACTTCAACCAATCCAGAATCTGTAACTACATTAACCTCCGGAGGCAATATTTCGGAAAGGAAATTTGCCAGCTCATAAAGATCAACCTTATCGTCACATTGAAAATCGGGCTCAACACCGCCAAATATTTTTTTCCAGTGCTGACATTTATGTAGCCAACTCTCTGAAGCGGGTTTCGGTTCTGCTTGGCCTATTTCCTCTAGGAAGTGTTTTAAATCACCGACGACGAGTTGGTCAACTTCCACGGTCTCTTTGCTATGTTCGATAGGATCAATATCAACCACAATAATCTCAGCAGCTCGGGCAAAACTGCAATAGTCTATTCCTGTGGTAAGGGAAGTGAGGCGTGAGCCAAGGACAAGTAGCAGGTCGGCATTTTGTACAGTGAAATTGCCAGCTCGAGAACACCCCATCGTTCCAACAGATCCGATCGACAGTGGATTGGCACTACCAAAGGTATCTGTGGCAGATGCAGCGTAAGTGACTGGGATGTTCCACTTGTGTACAAACGCTCGAAAAGCTTGTTCTGCGCCGGCAGACCGAATGCCATTTCCGATCAAGATTGCTGGCCGTTCAGCTCTGGCCAACGCTTGGGCTACTTTAGCTATCATTTGCTTTGAAGCCTGAGGAACCTCAGGCGCGGTAACAGCAGAAGTGTGCAACTTTTCCGGTTCTACGGTTGCACTTTGCAAATCTAGTGGAATATCAAGCCAAACAGGACCTTTCCTTCCTGAGTTCGCCAGGGTAAGAGCCATGTCTACCGCTTCAACGATTTGTTCGGGTGAGGTAATCATCCGCGCATACTTGGTGATCGGCTGAACCAAGGTGATGATGTCGGCCTCCTGTTGGCCATATGTCCTCAGAGGAATTCCAGAATACCTGCTAGTTTCCTTAAGAATGTTTTGCCCCGAGATGAAGACACATGGGATCCCATCTTGCCAAGCCGACAATACCCCAGTCATTGCATTGGTGGCTGCACATCCCGTTGAGACCATGCACGCTCCCATTCCACCTGTTTGCTGAGCGTAGGCGACCGCAGCATAAGAAGCAGACTGTTCGTGATGTACGCAAATCGGTTCAAGCGAAGGGTGTTTTGCCAGTGCGTCAGTTAGGAACAACGCACCTCGCCCTGTCACAAGGAATACGTGCCCAATTCCGGCTTCGTAGAGTCGGTTCATGATGTAGTCGGCGACTCGCATGTTCAACACTCCTCAGTGGCAGATTTCGGTTTAAAATTAGAAAACACGTCAGGTACAGCAATCACGAAATCCGCTGAACAAGCGGCCTCTCCGTTCACTGAGCTGGTCACCGATCCAATCGCGAGTCCACGCTTAAACGATTGCAATGTGGCCTCGACTGTCAGTACTTCACCTGGCACAATTTTTCGCTTGAACTTCACATTGTTGGCTGATACGAAGTTAGTTTTCATGCCTTTGTACTCGTCCATGCACAAGAAGGTCATGATGAAAGTTTGAACCAAACACTCGATCTGAATGAAACCTGGAACATTTGGTTCATCGTCAAAGTGACCCGGGAAAAACCATTCGTTGTATGTAAAACATTTAACCCCGGTAGCGAACTTACCCGGTTCGACAGCGATGATTTGGTCGATCAACAGAACCGGATAACGATTACGCTGATGTTTCAGTATTCCTTTGATATCGAAGCTGGTCATGATTGATCCCCCTCCTTCATGCCGGCTGGTCAATTTCGATGTTGTACTTACTTAAAATAGTTTTGCCCACTTCGTAGCTAGAAAATTCGATGATGTCGTCAATGTCGAGTTCAATTCCGAAACTTTCCTCTAAAGCTGCCATTAGCTGCATGTGTCCGACACTATCCCATGCGGGCGCAGCTTGGTACTTCAACCCGGTCAAGTCCTTGAATTCAAGCATGAATGTTTCAATAAAGGCTGCATCGTATTTTTCGCGGTGGTTCATGGTTTTTCTTTCTACAGTTTGAAATGGTTAGGGGAGGGGCGTATAAATTGATTTTTTGGTGATCAGGGGCAGTGAACTATTCTCGACATAGTGCCAATCAGGTCATAGCCGTCCCATATCACACCTATATCAAGCGCCTGACCAACGGGCACAATGCGATCAATACCAGTGAGACCTAAATCGACTACACGTTGTGCTAACACTTGCCGGTTAAGGCCGAAACAGGTAACGGTTTGGTAACGAGCTCCGACGATGATTTTGAGGCAATCAAGATCGTTTGTTGTATATTCATAAAAGAAACCCGCAAACCCGCGGTGATGTTCGATGTCTGCAGGCAGATCTTTCAATCGAACGCGGTAGAGGCTATTACCATGCCTAACACCTTCCTGCGCATTTTCAAGTCGATCAGCTGTGCGGCATAGGTGAACGAACTTATCGACAGCGTGTATCGGTGCGATTTTGTATTTTGACCGAAGCAAGTTCTCAAGTGCCAACCAAAATCGTGACTTTGCCTGCTCACCCTGCGATTGACTACCGTGCCAGATTATCAGGTGGGGTGATGAACAGGCGTTTTGGTCTTGAAGATAAACATCGTTATAAAACCCGTTTACTAGTTTTTGGATGCCGTTATCGTCTTCCCCAAGTACAGACTCCGCATCGATGAGGGCCATAGAGTACCTGTCTGCGAACGCAATATCGACGCATCGAGGAGAAGTTGGCAATGCCCGCAGATGCGCAATTGTTTGATCGCCGCCCCACAGGACTCGTGCATTTGCACATTGGGACAGCGTTGAGGTGATGGCGTCGTCTCGTGGGTATTGAATAACCCTGTTCATGCTAGCTATATGTGCATGCCCTGGGTCATTAAGTACACGATCCATTGCGTCCGCTAGTATTTGTGTCGAAGGCAGTGAAGCCTCAGGAACACGGACTATGTTGGCATTGCCTGACAGTATACCGAAGGCCAGCGAAAACGCAAAATTTACCGGTACATTGCTCGGCGCAATGTGCAAGACCAAGCCGCGTCCAATTCGTTTTTGGCGTGAGTCAAATTCACGTGCCAGTCGAGACAAATTCGCGCTGCGGCACCAGCTGGCAAAGGAGGCAACGTCTGGATATTGGCGGATATCTGGCCGCATTAAAAGTGAACGTGAAAGTGTCGAGAGAAACACCATGGCCTCCCGCGAATACGGTGCCATCGGACGACAGACCATTTCGCTTAGTGGTCCGCCGACATGCATATTTACGGAGAGGTTAGGAACGATTTTCATGAGTGTCACTGCAGCCTCGAACCTCTGCCTTGGGAAGGCGGCCGATAACAGAAAAATATTTACCAAGTCGGCCGCAAGGGCAGTCATCCTCGCCATCAATGCGGCCTAAGTCTTCCGTCAACAAGGCGTGACCCGGATAGCTCTCTGGGATCAGCGATAGTGTCTCTATTAGTCCCGTTTCGCCGATTTCCATTGGACTAAAGTCGTTCGGATCGCGGATAACTATTTCGGAGTAAATCGGCGTATGAAGCTTACTGTATTCGCATTGCAAGTAAATTGATCCAGTTTGTTCCACCATCCCATAATAGTTGACTACTCTTCGTATGCCTGCACACTCTGCGAGTACTTGGCAAAAATGGTCGTTTGTCACCGACTGGTCTTGGAGTTTCTTCCATCCACCGCCGTGCAGCAAAATTCCGCGATCTATGGGTAATTTAATATTTTGAGATTTCAACGCTTGGCAAAAGTACAGCCAAATCATAAAAGTGAATCCAAATAAAAAAATATCTTGATTGCTATGCCTCTCGAGAAATGCTCGAATGCCTTGAACATCAATATTCATTGCATCATCGAGCGCATATGTGACATCTTGTCCGAACAATGAAAATCCTAAAATACCCGCCCCTCTGGCGGAAAAGGCTTGGCGCTCCCTAAGCACTGCGGGTGAGTCGATGATAAGCATGGGTAGCCTTTTCTTGCCCAATACGTCTGACATGAGCCTTGTCAGCACTTTGGTCTGAAACGAAGCGGTTTCCCGATCGAGGTAGATTCGGGAAACCTGTTGACCACTAGTGCCCGAAGAAGTCATTGTCTTAAAGATTCTGTTCTGATCAACACTAATCAATTCCATTTCCTTGAAAAGTCTTACAGGAATGAATGGAACGTCTGCTGGCCCGACGATAGATTTCTCAGATTGACCTGTGAGTTCGAGAATTCGTTGGTATTGCGGACACTGAGACTGGTGCCATCGCGTTAGCTCTGCCAGCACAGCACCAAGCTCCAAGGATTTGGTTTTTGCATCTAATGAATAGGGTGCACTAATTAACCACGCACTTTGATCCGGCCTATTCATATAAGTGTCTCCGCCGGCATTTGTTGTAAAAGAGCGTACTGAATTTTCCCTGCTTCATTGCGGGGTAAGTCGCTCACCGTATGTATATGGATACTGTTGGGCGGCAACTTAAGCTTACCGATAATTTCAGTTTTTATTAGTTTTGCTTGTTCATTGGTGGCGTTGCAAAGATAGACATCAAGCTGGTCATCTTTGCCTGAGCAAGCAGTTAAGTAGCCTAATTTTTGGAGATCGTCTTCAATATCCTGGAGATTAATGCGGTGACCAAAAAATTTAAGAAAGCGCTTAAGTCGGCCGACAATGTAAAAGTCTCCATCGGCATCTCGGCGCGCAAGATCTCCCGTCTTCAGTGTGTCACCAAATTCGTTACCCTTTGACAGGTCCAGCAAAGTTTCCGCATACCCCATGCATACGTTCTTACCTTGGTACACCAATTGGCCGAATTGAGTCTCATCATCCAGAACATTTCCCAATTCATCCTCGAGCCAGAGTCGGCCACCAGGGATAGCCTGTCCGATACTATTTGGTTTAGACAACGCTTTTTCTGGATTGAGAAACGACATTCGCGCCGTTGCCTCGGCTTGGCCATACATAACAAAAAAGCGCATATTTCGCTTAGCACAATGTGACGCATATTCAATCACCAAACGAGGGTCCAAACTTCCCCCAGCTTGTGTCAATGTACGCAACTCTGGTAAATCCATGTTAGCAAATTTCAACTTGCGCATAATCTCATAGTGATATGGGACGCCACCCATACTGGTTACTTTTGAGTCTCTTAAGAAATCCCAAAATTTTCGATCAAACATGGTTCGATTAGTTAATGCAATCTCACACCCATGCAGCAAATGACTATGAAGAATAGACAAACCGTAGGTATAGCTCGGAGGCAATGTGGTAACCGGCTTTTCACTATCTTTCAGCTCGAGATAGTCCGAAATGGCCTGAGCGTTGCTAGCAATATTCTCGCTCGATACTCGCACCATTTTTGGGCTACCCGTACTACCTGACGTGCTTAGCAATAAAGCTAGAGAGTTATGGATGGGATATGAATTGGGGCGCTCAAAAGCTAAAAGACAATGACTCAATTCGGAAAATAAATGGACGGATCCAGTTATTTCTCTGACTCGCATCTCGGGCAACCATATATAAGCTGGACGATAGCACTCCAAAAGTCCAACAAGTTGACTCGGACTGATTGATGCACTCAGCATGACTGGAACAGCACCAGCCGATACGAGCCCGAGGTAGCCCATGAGTGCCCCGGGCACATTAGCACAAAGACAAAAAACAAGCTGGCCACGAGTATCTTGTATGGTAGGTAGCATACTCAAATCGCGTACTGAACCATAAGTAAAGTGCGTCCCATCATCACACTTGAAGAGCGTCCGATCTGCAAAGCGTTGAAAAATATCAGCAAACATATTTTCGAAATTTGACGTCGATTATTTAATCTACAACACTTGCCCGTGCACGTTATGACGAATTAATACATATTGCTGCTGAATTAGCCTATAGCCCAGTGCAAAGTGAATAGCAGAAATCGCAGGATTATTAGAAGAAAATGATGTAAAAATTCTTTTGGCACCCTGTGCTATAGCTGTTGTTACCTCTAGGTAGTTCATAAAATAGCCAAATCCGCAACGTTGATGTTGCGGAAACACCCCTCCTAATGTTGCGTGCCACTCATGGGATGTTCGAGGCTCCATTACAAAAAACCCCACATGCAAATTTTTATGGCTCAACCTATAAACATGTGCGCCACGCTCCAGCCCATCAGACAGCCAACCCGCATAACGTCGTCCAGCGGACTCAATGCCGAATTTAGGATCGACGGCAACACGATCCGTCGTAAACATACCGTTTTTTAATTCAGAATAAATTGTCTCGAGGTCGTCGGGTGAGGCGCGTGTACAGGTAAGGCTATCGAGAATCTTTTGCTGCACCCGAGGCAGGGGAGCAAGTTGACCGTCGTGGCAGCAGGTTGATAAAACCTCCACTACTGAGAAGCCACGTATTTGCAATTGGAACAAGAGATCGGTACGATTGCATGGAATCTTTATCACCAGATATTCAGCATCGATTTGAGCGAGTGCTTGATCGAAGATATGCAGATCATCATCGCTATCCATCGTTATTTCAACGCAAGACACACCGAGATTTCTTTTTTCCCAAATAGCTGGCGTGATTTTCATTGCCATTCAATTATTAAAAATCGTATCAAGCTGCTGACGCAAATTGACAACACTGAAGTGCTGGCCGATGATGTATTGGTTTTTTTTCTGTAACTCAGCAGTCTGAACGGTAATTTTAATGTCTGAGACATTATTGATAGCTACACCTATTCCTACAAAAAAATCCCAATGCGTGACAGTGTCTCGTATGTAAACTTTTTTTCCCATTCCCAGCAAATTTATAATATTTCCTAATGCTTGCTGCCGGTCATGATTGAAAATGGCTATATCAATTTTTTCTAAAAATTCTTTGTATTCTTCCTGCGACATGAAATCCTCAAGCGCACTGAATTTATTACCAAATAATTCTTTACCACGAGCGATCACTTTTTTAGCATACTCCCGATCTCCGTAGGAGAGTGGAGCAATAACATTCAGTTCACGGTAATCCATTGCTGCGAGTCGGTCCAGCACGTCAAAGTGGTGATTAGATGGATCGGCCGAATTACCAACCAAGACATTGATCCCTTCATGCTCATTAGATAAGTTCTGTGAGATATTAACAAGATTGCTAGGATACACAAAACTAGAATAACGTTTCGCATTGGTGCCTAAGTGCTTTCGCGCCAGTTCATAATCACCGTCAATCATGGTCACAATTCCGCCAATTCTGCGGATAACAAACCTACGAATGGCACCCAATAATCGACCTTTTTGTGTTTGTGCAGGCGTGAGGCTACTATAGAGATCTCCGCCCCAAATGACCCAGACACATTTGGAGTGAATCCAAGGTTGCAATGCCAAGAGCAGGGTAAGTTTGTTGTCAAACAGGCTGTGAATTATTACCTTTTCCGCTCTTTTTAAAGGGCTTAGATATGCAGCTAACAAGCTTAACCAACCAACTTGATTTGGGACTAACGTAACCTGAGGACGCAATTTCACTTCGAACTTAGTCAGACCTTTTACAATGAAATGGTGTGCATCGTGTTCGAAATGCTCCAACACGAACTCTATGAAAGGTTCCGTGAATTTTTCAGAAGGAATACAGTGAAGTATTTTGATTGGCATGCGCACTGCTGTAGAGTATGACTAATTACTGCCAAAGCCCGCGGGTATCGATTAACTTCTTGTCAGACAATTTATTCGCCGGGATTTCCTTGAAGGTTTTGTGGTCAACGAGAAGCATCACAATATCAGCGTTCTCCAAGGCGCATTCCACCTCACATAGTTGCGTCCCGACTCGAAAACCTTCTGGAAGCTCGTTAATATTAGGCTCAACACATAAAGTGCATCCCGGATTTAGCAGAGAAATTTCTCTTGCAATTTCAAGTGCAGGGCTCTCGCGAAGATCATCAATGTCAGGTTTAAAAGTGAGGCCCAAACAGGCAAGTTTAAGGCTGCTAGCGAGTCGCTCCGGATTCGCCATCAATATCTCTGCCACCGCTTGGCGAACTTTAGACAGCACCCAATTCGGTTTTGAATCGTTAACTTCTCGGGCGATTCGGATTAAGCGCGCCTCTTCTGGAGTCTTACTAACGATGAACCATGGGTCAACAGCAATACAGTGTCCGCCTACGCCGGGTCCTGGTTGTAGGATGCTTACTCTCGGATGGCGATTTGCCAATGAGATAAGCTCCCAAACGCTTATTCCCAGTTTGTCACAAATGATAGAAAGCTCGTTAGCAAAAGCGATGTTCACATCACGAAAGCTGTTTTCTGTCAGTTTGCACATCTCTGCGGTACGAGCATTTGTGGCAATACATTCTGCTTTGACAAAGTTTTTATACAGCTGTTTCGCACGATAAGTACAACGTGGCGTCATACCACCGATCACGCGATCGTTGTGAACCAGTTCGTGAACAACCCTGCCAGGCAGGACGCGCTCTGGGCAATAAGCGATGCTGATATCGGCATTATCGCCCTTCTGTTGTGGAAAACTCAGATCGGGCCTTGCCTGAGCCAGCCATTCTGCCATTTGCTCAGTTGTACCTACCGGTGAGGTTGATTCCAAGATCACCAAATTCCCCTTTTTAAGGACTGGTGCAATAGATCTTGCTGCAGCCTCCACAAAACTTACGTCCGGTTCGTGGTCACCAATGAAGGGGGTGGGCACTGCAATCAAAAATGCGTCAGCAGGTTCTGGGCTTGTGACGGCGCTAAGGTAACCTTGGCTAACCGCCGCACTTACAATCTCGTCGAGCCCGGGCTCAACTATATGGATCTGCCCTTTATTAATGGTGTCAACGGCATGCTGGTTGATATCGACACCGATTACCTTAATTTTGCGTGACGCTAGCATGGCAGCAGTTGGCAGTCCAATATAGCCCAGGCCGATCATCGAGACATTATTAAAAGAGATATTCATTCTGTATTGTCCAATAAAAAATTCACAATTCGGCTAGCCGCTTTCCCATCGCCGTAGGGATTGTGCGCGTGACTCATGCGCTTGTAATCACTGCTGTCATTTAGCAATAGGCCTGTTTCAGTAATGATCTTTTGCTTGTCTGTGCCAACCAGTTTTACAGTGCCTGCGTTTACAGCTTCTGGCCGCTCCGTAGTGTCCCGCATGACCAACACAGGCTTGCCGAGAGAAGGTGCTTCTTCCTGTATGCCCCCCGAGTCAGTTAGTATCAAATAAGCCTTTTCCATGAGGTAAACAAAAGGAAGGTAGTCTTGTGGCTCAATGAGGTGGATATTAGGATTTGATCCAAGTAGACGTTTAACGGGTTCTCGAACGTTTGGGTTAAGGTGCACCGGGTAGATGATTTGCACGTCATCCCGTTTGCTTATTTCTGCGAGTGCTGCACAGATATTTAGAAAGCCATCGCCAAAATTTTCGCGACGGTGCCCTGTGACCAGGATTAACTTTTTGGACTTGTTTAGATAGGCGAAACGCCGCTCCATGCCTGAGATAAGTGGCGCGTCGGTTCGAATCCGCTGTACCACGTCCAGCAATGCATCTATTACGGTATTTCCCGTGACGATGATGTAGCGTTCGTCGACGCCTTCTCGCAGTAAATTGGCTTTGGCGTTCTCTGTGGGAGAGAAGTGCACTGCCGAAATGGCTCCAGCAATGCGACGATTCATCTCTTCGGGCCAGGGTGAGTAAATATTTCCTGTGCGCAGGCCCGCCTCGATATGACCGACCTTAATCTTGTCGTAGTAGGCGGCAAGGCTGGTGGCTAGGGTAGTTGTGGTGTCACCATGAACCAATACCCAGTCGGGCCGCCACTGTTCGAATACGGTGCGTATACCCAGCAATACGTTGCTGGTAATGTCGGTAAGATCTTGCCCTGGCTTCATGAGATCCAGATCGAAATCAGGGTTTATCTTAAAAAGATCCAAGACCTGATCCAACATCTGCCGGTGCTGTGCGGTCACACAGACTTTGGCTTCAATGCCTTCTGCTTGAGCAAGCGCATGCACGACAGGAGCCATTTTTATGGCTTCTGGACGCGTCCCAAACACGGCGAGAACCTTTAGAGGAATACTCATAACACTTATCCTTTCTGCTCATTACCTTTTGCTGCACTTATCTCCGCCCTCAGAGCTTCGATTTCGGCCTTCAGCGCTTCGTACTCGTCCATCTTCCGCTGCAAAAAACGGTGGGTAATAGCAGCCTTCTCTCCCATACCGGTTGGGGTTAGCACATAAACATAGCCAAACTTATTCTTGGAATTGGCGAAGTTTTTCATCTTCACCATGCCTTTTTCCATCAGGGCTTTCAGGCAGTAGTTCAGCCCGCCGACACTGATTCCCAGTTTCTCGGCCAGTTCGCGCTGGGTCAAATCCGGGTTTTCTTGCAGGATGCGCATCACCCTGAAATATGTATCTTCCTGGAGGTTGGCTTGGCGACTTGTCATAAAATTGGCAAGTATTCTCTGTACAGTTTGGGTCTAAGTGTGTATCAGGCACGCTACCGCCGTGCCGTATCACGTTCAACAAGAACGGTCATAGCGAGTAACGAAGTAAAGTTTTGTAAGAACTTGAACATTGTACCTGATGTTCTGCTTTACGCTCTACTCTTGGTGTAGACCGCAAGAGTTTTGGCGTCGAGAAAGTTGGCCGGTGGTGGGCTGTCGTCTTGGACCAGGAACTTGCCACTTTTGCTGGTCTGCTCCAGTTGATGTTCGGCTGCTTCAAGGGTCAGCCACTGCGGCAATGCATGTGACTCGAATACTAGGACTTCGGCAACGTGGTATCGAACGTGGCGACCCAGTATGTACCAGCGCGGCCCGACATTTCGTTGCCGCCAAGCGCGCAGAGTCTTGACGCTGAGCATCCAGCGTTTAGCCAGCTCGGTTTCCAGCAATATGGGGTAGGCATGTTTTTCTCCTTCGTCACCCCAATGACAACGCTGTTCACGAGAAAAGCCAAGTGGAAAGCGGTTACTTCGTCGAAATGGGAAAGTGCTATCAGATCTCAGCAGCAAGAAATTGCTTCACGGAACTTTTGCCGTTGCTTGCCACTTGCTCGGCGACTTATGAGTCCGTGAAAGTGCACAAGGCGGGACGCTTCAGTTCCGCACCAGATGATACGTTCGTGATCACATGTCAGCATTTGGATGCAAGAGTTGCGCTGCCGTTGCATAGACCGATTGAAGATGCCCTTCAGAACCGGCAATCTGATGGCGTTGGGATTGGAGTTCTGGACGGCCGCGGTTCAATTCACACGTCCGGATTTGAATCGGCTCGGTTCAAGGACCTCTTCGATCGCATGATTCATCCCTATGTGGTCAACCAGTTTGAACGTGGAAGGCTGGCGATTGAAGGGAAGTTTTCTCTAGACAGATCCAAATGGCAGCCACCGGGGCAGATGGGTTGGCCGATACGCAACGGGCTGGCCCACGGCGGCACGGTTCGCTTTGGTTTACGTCGAAACCCAAATCCAAACCCTGTGATCTGGCATGACCTGTCGATTTTCGTCAAGCATCAGGACGAAGTGATTTTGGGGAACTTCGCCAACGATGGTGACTTGATCGTGCTGTCACTCGAGATGGAGGAAGACTTAAACGTGCCATTACCGTCTGTGCCAATGAAGGATCAGACAAGGAGGGTCTTGACATGATTTGCCCCGGTTCACGATGTAAAACGGCTATTTCCTATAAGAGGGCCAGCGTGGAATGCGTGGTTTCCATTGCGCTTGGAGCGCCGCCTTTTTTTCGGTCGCCTCCGTACCTGCTGAAAATTAATACAACCTCAACTTTGAAGATGAGGCTTGACTGTATCGATGTATCTCATCACAGTGTCAGTTTTAGACCAGCTACCCTTGACCATTATCTGAGGCAAGCTTGCGCCTCTAACCAACAGGTCTTGTGCCTCCCCTATGCGCATTGAGTGGCCACTTATGCCTCTGACAATCTCATCTATTTGTTCGGCACTTCTAGCAAGGGTTTTGAAAATGCGACTGACGTGACTAACTACAAGTTCTGGGCAGGTTTTGTTACCTGTATGGATTCCTCTAAAATGAAACCGTTGCTGATATTTGCGGCTTACAAGCAGTTGTTCAATGCAATTGTTGTCTCACGGGATTGGTGTATCCAATGGCCTAAACTTGTCTGATCGGTCTTGCTTTTTCTGAGCAAAATGGAACACTTGCCTTGATTGCTCATTTGAATATCTTCGACCCGTAATGAAACCAGTTCGGCTCTACGTCTCATGGAGTCTTAGAAAAGCGATAGCAGTGCCTTGTTACGCAAACCCCTCAAATCACTCCCACAAACTGCAAATAGCTTGTATCAGCTAGATTTCAAGCGCCAAACAGCCTTCAACTTCGCCATCCGAACATTTGTATCCGGATTCTCAGAGGCTTTACGAATTGCGCGCCTGACAAACGCCACCAACACACCCAAAAACAAACCTGCAAAAGCCGCCACCAAAACAATGTTGGCGCGTTTGGGCTTAGATTTTCGCTCAGGCGGCAGGGCCACATCAACCTGCTGGATCAGCGGCCCCTCTTTGGCCTCGTCCACCCGGGCTGACTCATACTGAGCCACCAATACACCCATCATGGCCTCGCGAGCCTTAATGTCCCGATAAGACTTCACAGCCAACTGCTGCAAGGGGGAAGTTTTTTCGTCAGCCCCACTACCTTGCTCGAGTTTCTTCAGCTGTGATCGCAGTGCTGCAAGTTCACCACCCAAGCGCTGTAAATCTGGGTTCTGTGGGGTTGCAAAGCTGCCCATGGCTGAGAGCTGAACTTCTTTGGCTGCAATTTGGGCGCGCATCTCAGCCCCTGCCCTGACAGATGTTTCCGCAATGACAGCCGTGACTTGCATGCCAGACTTTTCTTTAGCAACTCTGAAATTTGCCTCTGCTTCGGCCAGCTCATTTTGTGTTTTTGTTATGGCCTGCTCATAAAAAACCCTGCGTTGCTGAGCATCAGTGACAGCCAAACGGCCCATCAAATTACGTAGCTCTTCTACATGTGCGTTTGCCAACTTGGCGGCAAACTCTGGGTCTTTGTCGTCAGCCTCGATGGTGATGAGGCCAGACTTTTTATCTGAAATGATTTTGACAACCTGCTTCAAATGCTCACGTGTTTCGAAAATGGTTTTTTTCTCGTAGCGCTCTTGAAGGTTAAGCTTTTGAATGACGGCTTTTTGCAAGCTTTCGCCCTGCATAAAGGCGATGTACATCTCATCGGGGCTTTTGATGCCAGCAGCGCCACCGGCCAAGCCAGCCAGCGCACCCAAACTCGCCAAAGCAGAGGCTGCGCCGCTTTGCTGCTGCTGAGGCGGCATCATGACGGTTTTAGCGGTGAAGATGGGCGTCATCAGCAAGCTCACAACAATCGCCAGCGTTGTTGTGATGGCAGGTATAGCGAAAAGAGTTTTCTTTTCTTCACCCAAAGCAATGGCTAAATCGAGAAGACTGATTTCGTCATCTCCCATTGCTTCAACAGCGGTGTTTGAGGTTTGCTCAGACATAGTCAGCCTTAGTAACCCAAGGCCTTGAGGCCCGCAGCGCCAAGACCAAGTTGGTAGAAGATTTGCGTGATGTCTTTGGCATTGCGCACCACC